>Ga0265292_1000065_pt1 | contig 234229 bp, 195 predicted proteins | sample Munlanlewell296A_FD_189080 | JGI IMG/M metagenome (GOLD analysis project Ga0265292, IMG submission 189080) | Leachate microbial communities from a municipal landfill in Southern Ontario, Canada - Leachate well 296A | ecosystem: Engineered > Solid waste > Landfill > Unclassified | place... | reverse complement strand
TCTGGGAGCTTGATCCCACCGAATTAAACCAAAGAAAAGCGGCGGCGAATAATCGGAATTTACTTAGCGGCAGCGGTCAGGTCAGGTTTGATAAGGCCGCGGGTAAAAGCGCTTGGGGCGCGACGGATAGTTTCGGCCAGTTTCTAAAACTGCCTGATTATGTCAATGCAGCGAAGTATTCGTTGACCAGCAATACTTCGGGGATCAAAGTTTCTCCTTCAAGCGGAGACAAGAACACGACTTACGCGGCGGAAGATTTGGACACAGCCGGAATAAATTGGACTACCGGCGATGACAATTCACTTCTGCCCACCGCAGGGTTGATTAAAAGTCCCGGCTTAATCTTTAACGAGAAAGAATTTTACGGCAGAAGAGAGCTTAATGTCTCCGACTTTTACTCGGTGAAAGATGATTATCAATCCAGTACCGCTTTAAAGTTTTCCTTCTTAAAGAATGATCCCTTTGGCAGGACGAGCAATTCTCCGATTGATAATCCCAACGTGGCAATTACCAGTTGGGACGTAGCGCTGAAAGACAAAACTGGCGGGGCAAACAAAGATATTATCTTAGAAAAGGTTGACACCACCACCGATAAAGATTGGCAATCGCACTGGAAGAACGACAAACTAAAATTAAAACTCAAACTCGATGCCTCCGAGTCTCGCTATGTGGAGATACTTGGCAACGCCTCCGGCCCTTACGAGCTGATGTACTTTGACGGCAACACCTGGAAAACTTTCATGACCTCGAACGGTGGCGCGTCTGGCCGCCTCGGCTGGTGGAATGTCGGACGGCTGAATGGGAAATATACCGTCCTTCTTAAATCCGGCAGCTACATTGCGACCAAAGACATCTCAATTGGCACCTTGATCAAGAAAGATATCAGCGGCGAAGCTTACAGCACCTACAAGCGCGCTCACCTTGAATTTCCTAAAGGTGCCTTTGTCAACGGATCGAAACTGCCTCAAGACCAGCTGGTAACAATAACTCCGGTGGCAATGAATGAGATATACATCAGAAACCGGCCAATTATCATTACATCAGGGCCGATAGTTGAAATTAAACCATCGCCGTGGAAATTCCGGGTCAGCACATTGGAAGGGGTGGATGAAAGGCCGACGCTCAAGTTCATCTACACATTTGACGATCTGGCGGACCCGCTTTTGAATCTGCGGGACAAAAACGCGCCACTGCCTAAAGTGGGGGATGATTTGGGCCTGGCGATGAATATCCATCAGGTGACAGCGGCGGGCGACCTGCAGATCGTTTCCGGGAACAGGCAGGAAGTGGAAGAGAACAACGGAGAACTGCAATACGCCTTTTACGCCCCGCTCGACCATTTTTCAACCTACGCCCTACTCCCAGGGAAATTTTCTCTCTCCGCGCCCATCGTTCTTGCCGACCGGTACATTACCAACAAAGAAACCGTCACTATCCATGGGACAGCGGAGCCGGATTCAATTCTTGATGTCTATGTGATCGGCAAGAACGATGCCCCGCCACCATTCTTAAACAATAGCGGCGGGGGTCCCGACGTTCCGATTGAAAAATCGGAAGTCGGGACGGTGCGGAGAGGGGTAGCCGACCCTAAAGGTAATTTTGAATTCAAAGATGTTGAGCTGACAACAGAGGGAGAAAACATTATCTATGTGACCTCTCATCCTAAAGATACCACCGATGTGATGACTTTTTCGGATGTGACGATCATCAAGGATACCGTCCCGCCCAGTGTTGAGGCGTCACAAAATCTCTATGCCTTTTCGCCAAATGGGGATGGGAAGTACGATTCGGTAGATTATCTGCTGAAAACGAATGAAAAGGGAAAAATCTACCTCTCTGTAATGAGTAATGCCGATGGTGCCTCCCGGCAATTGCTAAACCAGGAAATTTCGGCGGAAGCCAACAAGGAAGTTAAGCTGACCTGGACAAAAGAGTCGTTCCGGATTTTCCGACGGGACAACCTGACCGGAAATTGGATATTGTATTCCGAAATCCCGATCAGCGAAAAGCTGGCCGACGGAGCTTACAACACGACTGTTTATGCGATCGACGAAGCAGGGAATATCAGCAACAACGTTATCAGCCAGACGATCGTCGACGCCACTCCGCCGACAGTTTTAGGATTGAACGCCGATCCCAATCCCTTTACCCCCAACGACGACGGGGTGAAAGATACGACTAAATTCTGGTATAAATTCAGCGAACCAGTCTACACGACGCTCTCCATCTATCGTGACGATAGCAAACTATTCCGCACTCACGAAGGCCCAACGGACAACTTTACTTATCCAACTATTCGCGTTACGGATTACGCGTTACGCGTATCGACTGGTGACTGGACGTGGGATGGTCGTGGCTCAAGAAATGAATTATTAGGCGGCACCTATAGTTGGGAAGTCTCTGCCGAGGACTGGGTCGGGAATTCGACAACTTCTGAAATTAAAGCGGTCGTCGTTGACCGTGTGCCGACCCTCATCCCCTACGCTTTCGCCGAGCCCGATCCGTTTGCGCCGGTCAACCCGAACAACAGTTTTACGGAGATCAAATATTATCTCGGCCGGGACAACCTGAAAGTCAAAGCGTGGATCGTCGGCGCGGAGGGGAAGACGATCAAAGCCTTGGTTACCGATGAGCTTCAGGGGAAGGGAGAGCATATTGCCCGCTGGTACGGCGACTTTGAAAGCGCTTATGACGGCCCGACCGCGTCCGCCAATAAGTACCGCGTCGCGGACGGTTCGTATGTGTTTAAGGTCTGGGCCGAGGACCCTAGCGAACCCGCCACGGCGGGCAAGCCCGGCGCGAAGCCGGCCGAATCATCAAATACCGTGTTGGTCGATAATGTCCCGCCCAACATCCTGGTCAAGGGCTTGGCCGTCGACTATCGAATGAACAAGGCGGAATTGACCTATTCTATCCCGGAAAATTCTTCCGTTGAAGTTTCCGTCTTTGACAAAGACGGGATGCTTTTGGCGGCCGTCATTACCGGTGAGAGCCAGACTGCGGGGGAGCATCTCATCAGTTATCCGATCAGCGGGGAAGGGGAGCGGTACTTCAAGATCATTGCCGAGGACCGCGCGAAAAATATCGCGGAAGCAAAAACAGATGCGTTCGCGGCCAGACCAGACACTTTCCGCCTGGTTAGCCATCAGGCCAGCCCCGCGACTTTCACCCCCAACGGCGACGGTTTGACGGACTTGACCAGGATTTCATATGGTCTGGCGGGCGGCGTCCCTGACTATGCCGTCGGCCTCGATATCCGGACGCCGACCGGATCGACCGTCAAAAACCTGATCGAAAACGATCCTCAAGGTTCGGGTAATTATTCCTTCTACTGGGACGGTAAGGACAACGCGGGAAATATGGCTTTGGACGGCTATTACAGCTATGTGATCAAAGCCGAAGACAAGTTAGGCGCCAAGGTTGAAGAGCCAGGGACGGTCCTGCTTGTTTCCGCCCGCCCAACTGTCAATATTTCGATCAGCTCCCCGATCTTTTCGCCTAACGGCGACGGGGCCAAAGACTCGGTCAACTTTAACTATTCGGTCAATTACCCGACGATGTACATCTCGGGCGAAGCTCTCGTCAAGATCGAAGTGCTCAATTCGAGCAGCGAAGCGGTTTGGAGCAAGACTTTCAATCACACCGCCGGTTCGTATGTTTATGAATATAACGGTTTGGGCAACGACGGGAATCCTCTCCCGGCGGGTGATTACTATGCCAGGGTGAGCGGCCAGGACGCGCTCTATGGGCTCGCCATCCCCAAGACAATCAATCTGACGGTTGATTATTCACAGCCCGAGCCGACCGATTTTTCGATCGATCCGCCGTACGCGAAGCTGGATAGCGATGTCGGCATAAAGTTAAGTTTCCTGGAAACACTTGAGGCGGTGCCGGCGGTCAAACTAACGTTGAATAACGGTGCGGCCAAAACCGCCAACTTGACGACGGTTGAAGGCAATAGTTACGAATACCATTATTTGATTATCGCTGAAGACGCGGAAGGACCGGTTGAGGTTTCAGTCGAGGCCCGCGATCTGGCGCTTAATCCGATCAGTAAAATAAAGACGTTTGTGATCGACAAGACAAATCCGTCGGTCAGCGATCTTTCTGTCTCTCCCAACCCGGCCAGTATACCGTCCGTTAACGGACAGGTAAGCATCAAGTTCAACGTCAGCGAACCCCTAAAAGAAGCGCCGAAGGTTTACGTGACTCAAAATGGCGCGTCTCCCCAGTTACTAGTTACCAGTGGCCAGTGGCAGGCGGCTAATGGTCAGGTTGAAGCGAAATTCGACCCCATCCCTGGCTACGACGGCCCGGCGCTGATTACAGTTGAATCTACAGATTTAGCGGGTAACATTACGCGTTACGCTTGGCCGCCCGGGGCTGGCTTCCAGGTCAACCACACGCGGGTTGACTACGCCTACGTCACCCAGCGGGCCCTGTCCAGGGACAACGTCCACCGGATCTCACTTTCGGGGATTTGGTAGGCCCCCACACATACGCTGAAATTCTTTTGATTTTGGCGGGACGGTTATTGCCACTATGTTTGCTGCTGACTTAAACAAGATGAAAGAAAAGGAAATCGAACTGGAGCTTAATCAAAGACAAAAACAATTTTTGGGGAAATTAGGTGTTGAAGAGATGATTTCTTCATCTTCTTATGCGGAATTGTTTGATATAGACGAAAGGACGGCCAGAAGAGACCTTACTGAATTAACAAAAAAGGGACTCCTGCTAAAAGAGGGGCGGGGGTATAGAACGGTATATAAAAAGCGAGTTGATTAAGCTTCCGGACATTTCCGGACACTTCCGGACATTTTTGCTTGCGGGCACTTCCGGGCGTTTCCGGACACGATAAGGATGATTCTCATGAAAATTGGCCAAAGGCTGGTCCCCGCCAAAGGCGGGCAGGCGCCTCAGGCGGAAACCAATCTCCCTCTTTTTGATATTGAAATTCTTTTGATCCCCCGCCCGCCGTCACTTGATGGATATTCATCGCCAATCCCAAACCCACCCCTTCGCTGGGAAGCGACTTCCCTTTTTCCCGTAGCCCAAGAAGCGGAAAACAGGTGCAAGTTGAGTCGGCCTAAGGCCGATCATACATATGTGCTGATATGTTAAGAAAAAGTGCAGTGAAATTTATGTCGGAATCTGTCGAAATACATTCAGCGAGTCGTAGGAAACATCAATGAAATTAGACGATAAAATACAAACCAGACGAGTCGCTTACCTCCTCAAAGGAGAGCAATCCACTGCCTTTGAGCTTGCCTTATTGTACTATATTTTAGCCACACGAAGAAGCGCCGAAGATAAAATCGTTGACGCCTGCCTTAAATCGATCCAGTGGTTGAAAAAGGCGGAAATCGGCATCTCCGATAACATTTCTAATCTCGAACCATCCGATCAATTAAAATCACTCGAGAAAGTATTAGTGAATAATAAGACCATGATCTGCCGAAAGGCAGACCTGCCGGATAGGCAGGCGTTGGTACACGCCATCCCGATGTTTTATCGGGATTTTGGGTTAGCTTACTAAATATAGTTAGCTGATCACTTAGGTATTGACGTCCAGTGCTTCCCTATTCCTCAATTGGGGGGAAGGGAAGTACTGGACGTTTTTTATTGACTCTTTCCTGCTTCCGGCGGGCCGGCCGGTAAGGTGGGGGTGTCGAGATTCCGTCAAAGGGTGACGAAAAATACGACAGTTAACTGGTGCTAAAGCATGAAAAATATGATAAAAACGGGAAAATACAAGATAGGGATAGCTGGCAATAAAGTTGCTTACTATACATTATAATATGATATTGATGGTAAAGGCGAAAAGGCGTGAAATTATGGTAAAATATAGATGTTCCAAAACGGAGGCGCGGTATGCGTGACGTAACGGTCGGCAAAATGTCGGCGCCATTAGCGATAATTTCGGGCATCTTGTTGGCGCTGTCTTATCCGCTGTTCAATTTCTGGCCTCTCGCTTGGATAGCTTTAATTCCCTTATTTTACGCGCTTGAAAATAGCAATATAGGACAATCTTTTCTCCTCGGCTGGTTGGCCGGTTTGGTGATGTTTATCGGCCAAATATTTTGGCTGAAAGTATTCCATTTATCTATTCCTTTCATTGTGTCAGCGTATCTTGGCTTATATTTTGGTCTATTCTGTTTGTTCTATCGGTTAATAGCGGATAGAACGAAAAACCTGAATCTATTGATTGCTCCAATATTATGGACGTTAATTGAATATGTTCGCTCGATCGGCCCCTGGGGATTCCCGGCGGGTATCTTGGGCTATTCCCAGCACCTTAATATATATTTGATTCAGGTTGCTGACAAGATCGGTGTGTTTGGGATCTCCTTCATTATCGTATTAGTAAATATTTCTATCTTTCTGGCCATCAAGGAGCGATCGAGAATTGCGGCAGTACAATTCTCTGCCGTCGCGGCGATACTAGTTATCTGTTTTGTTTATGGATTTGCCAAAGTAAGTATGGCGGATACAAAAGGCGATTTTAGGCTTGCGCTAATTCAACCGGGGATCGATTTCCGGGCCGAAAAGGGGTATAACCCCGACCGATCACTGGTCGTGCTTGAAGACTTGACAAAACAAGCCGCCGCTCAAAAGCCTGACTTGATTGTTTGGCCAGAAACGGTTATCACGGAAAGCATCCGCCTGAATCCCGCCCTGGCGCGCAAGATGTACAAGATTGTAAATGAAGCCGGAACATATTTCCTGATCGGCAACGGTGATATTAAAAATGTCGGCGGCAGGATAAAACATTATAACAGCGCTTTTCTTATCTCACCAAAAGGCGAAGTCTTAAGCCAATACAACAAGATACATCCGGTCCCTTTCTGGGAAGTACTGCCTTTGCGCTATTATGTTGGTTTTCTGAAGAATGTTGAAGGGAAAGGAGTTTGTGACCCAGGAAGCGCATATACAGTATTTGAAACCCCTAAAGGGAAATTTAGTGCTTTGATCTGCTTTGAAGGGATGTTCCCCGATCTAAGCAAGCGGTTTGTCTCGTCCGGTGCACAATTTTTGGTTAATATAAGCAATGATAGCTGGTCGCAGAGCCGGACGGAGCATTATCAGCACGCTTCAATGAACGTTTTCCGAGCGATCGAAAACGGCGTATATTATATTAGGGTGGGGAACAGCGGGGTTACGAAAGTGATTGATCCGTATGGGCGGATTGTAAAATCGTTGCCGATTTATAAAAAGGGGTATTTAATTGCTGATATAAAGGTGGGGAAATTTTAAGATGAAGAAAAACATTATCGTTTTATTATTACTATTACTGGGGGCTTTTTTTCTTGCGGGCTGCGTGCCAAAAAATGAAGCGGAAACACATTTTAGCAACGCTACCGCATTCTTAGAAATGCAGATGTTCAAAGAGGCAATAATCGAACTTAAAAATGGTTTGCGGTTGAAGGAGAAGGATGCAGCCTTTAATGACCGGCCTGAGAAGCCGACGCTTCTGGCCACGATCTATCTTTATGATAATAAAGTCGATGAAGCTAAAATGGTTTTGGAAGAGGCAGTCAAAAAATATAAGAGAGATTGGAACATCCATTTGCTCCTGGCATCTGTCTACATGAATAAAAAAGATTATCGTAAGGCGGCAGAAACTATGGAGGAACTCCCCTTAAGAATTCAAGATTATGGAGAGATCGATCTGATGTGGGGCTTAAGATATTTTGGCGAAAATCGCTACGAAGAAGCTGAAAAAAGGTTCCTGCAAGCAAAAGAAAAGTTTTTAGCACAGAGCCTTAAATTTAAGCAAGAATCCGGCAGTTCCCAATTTATCAAAGCCGGTGCGACAATAATGATCGATACATTATTGGGAAATGTTTATGATAAAGAAGGCAAGCTCCCTGAGGCGGCCGCAGTGTATGAGGAAGCATTGAAAATTAACCCAAATAGCGAAGCGCTATTAACTAATGTCGATATTATTAAGCGCAAGCTTTACTTGAAGGGAAATCCTCAAGATGCTAATGCCCATAATTCACTGGGTTGGCTTTACCATCAAAAAGGACTCCCAGCCGAAGCAATTTTAGAATATCGGTTGGCAATCAAATATGACTTTTCTTATGCTCTGGCTTATAACAATCTGGGCTTGGTTTATTTTGATAATAAACAATACGAACTGGCGATTGCCAGTTTCAATAAAACTATTGCCCTGGATAATGATAAAAAAGCGTTAGAGTATGCGTATTATAATCTGGGCAGGGCTTATCGGAAGACAAAGGATATAAAGAAGGCAATCGAAAGCCTGGCAAAAGCCATGGCTTTGAATTCCCAATCATTGTCTGTGCAACGAGAATACAAGATCGCGTTTTTGATGAATGATAAAAAAGCAAATTATTTCGATTTAGGTAATCTCCTGTTTGAAAATGAAGAATATCAAGAGGCGGCCTCAGTTTATCAAGACCTTCTGGCGGTAAAACCCAATAATTATCAAGCCGATTATAATTTAGGCCAATGTTATTTAAAGCTTGGGGAGATGGCGAAGGCAATAGCGCCATTTAAGGCGGCCATAAAAATAAATCCACAATATTGGCAGGCGCATCGAATGTTGGGGCTTGTTTACGCTGAATTAGAAAATTATGACGAGGCCGCATCCGAATTTGATTTAGCAATTGAAAATGCCGATAAGGACAAGTTATCTGATATCTATAACGATTTGGCTTATATTTATTCAAAAAAAGGAGATCTTGAATTGGCGGCCAAAACCTGGAGAATGGCCGCTAAATATGACAAAAAGAAGGCCGAGAAGATTGATAAAATCTTAGGGGTTATTGGATAGAATGCTTAAAAAAATTCGTTTCTTTAAATTGATTTGTCTGATCATGGTTTTTGTATTAGCAATACAAGCATTTGTATATGCAGGAGACGTGGTTGATACGGTCGCAAGTGCTGTAACCATTGTAGTTGGAGTTGCCCTTGTTGTAACGGGTGTTGGCGCAGCAGTCATGGCGGGGGGGTTGCTTGCTCCAGCATGGGGGACAGCAGTAGCAGGCACCACGGCAGGTGTTCTGGCAGGGACAGGAACGGCTCTGATTGTGGGGGGCGACCAATGGAGTAGGCGGGATGAAATTAGAAAAAATTACGGTGGTGGCAGTGGAGCAGGAGGGGGGAGCGAAACGAATAACCCAGCTCCACCCGATCCAAAAAACTGGCAAATCGAGGTTAAAATAAATGACACCGGAGACAAAACCAAGAAGACGGCAGTTATTCAAATTAAAGACATTTACAGTGGCGCCTACATTGCCCCGCCATCTGGCTACGCTGCATATGTCTCCCATTCCAACAGCCAGGTCCATATGACGATCGGCGGCGCTTTGTCTTTTGGCCTAAAAGCAGAAAGTATTGATACCTCAAGTTTTGTCAGCATCAAAGACGCTCCCAATTTAACTGTTTCCGGAATCCCTAACATTATTAAATATGCTCTTTCAAAGCAAAGCCAACTGGCAAGATTAGAAGTGTTGAATTCTGCCGGCGCGGTGGTCTATGCTTTTTCTGAATCGATGCCAAACCCTGCTAGGCCGATCCCTTTTGTCTGGAAAGGAAAAGATCTTGGTGGCAATAATGTTGCTCCGGGTGCTTATTCTGTGCGTATAAAGGCAATTAAAGGCGACGGCTCGACGGAATATTCACCAATCAGTGTCATGAGCGTAGCCAGCTCAATCCCCGCCGATAATGAACAGCTCTTAACTTTTGATTCCGAAAATAAGGCCTATGTCACGTTTTTTAATCCTTCCTCATCAAGCGCCACAGATTCCATTCGTGTTGTCATAAAAGATTCGAGCGGGGATCGGCTCATTAAAAATAGTTCTGTTGTCTTTGAGGGGGGAGGAACCGCGCCGATTATTTTGCAGAATTCATTAAATTTTGCGCTGAACATGACTTCAAACATTGATGGCGTGCCGGTAAAGGTAACTATCCCCGGGGCGGATGATAGTTCCAAGAATATTAAGATGATAATAAATGAAGGAGGAGCAGAGCAAGCGACTTATGAATACGATCCAATAAACGGGACAGTTTCTTTAAACGGCAGTGCGCACACCAGCTCAAAGGCAGATGTTTATTACGGAATTCTGAAGATGATGGAAAATATTGAGAATCAGGTATTTGGACAGGGTGGGATTAGTTATGACAAGGATAATAATGATTTGAAGATCAATATGTCAAAATTTGCCAATAAAAGTGGAATTGCTTCGGATTACAAGGTGGATATTTCTAAAGATGCCAATACCATTTCTACAACCGTAAGCAAGGGATCAAATAGTGTTACCTCAACTTATGATTTGAATGATAATAAAGTGACGATGCCTGCTGATTTTACGTGGGCTGGGGACTTTAATTGGGATTTGACTAGCAGTAATTTGGCTTTGATAGAAGGGCCTTCAGTAGCCGGAGTTAAGGTTATGTCAGGCGACTTAAGCTTTATCGGCGAAAGCAGAAAGATTTTGGCAGCATTGAATAAGACTTTATTTGCGGCGATATTGGCAAAGGAATATTTAAAAGTGACAACTCCGATGATAAGACCGGTCGAGCCGGATATTACTGATATAATCTGGTACCCCTCACTGGCAAAAACCGTAACTGTTAAAGGAACTGCCGGAGGTGTTTTGCCTCATATATATGTAACAAATGGCTCTACAGTTAGAGAAGTAACTGGAGTAAGTTATTCTGGTGGGATATGGTCGGTCAATATTTCTTTGAACAATGGTGAAAATATGATTAATGCTGTCGTTAGCACCGCCGATGGCAGGGAAGTCGAGTCAGGAGATGCAACGGTGTATATTGGGACAAATGGCGGGCCAGACTTAATTCTTGTAAGCCCAAGGGACAGGCAAGTGTTTGAAAGTTCTGTTTTCCCGTTCGAGGAAAATGGCAATTCGGCGAAGGGTTTAGTTTCCCCCGGCTATTCGCTATCAATAGGTGGGGAGGACATTAGTGTCGATTCGTCAGGAAATTTTAATGATCCTATAAATATTAAAAATTTACAAGAAGGGCAAAACAATATATCAATTTCAGTTTCAGGCGGCCATAATTTATCATTTGTCCGATCATTTATCGGTGCTTATAAATTCATCAATGATGTCAAGTCGAATGCGTATGTATTAAGACGAGGGGATTTCATGTTCAGCAATAAAGGTTTAGCGGGCTTCGATGTTATTCCCCTAGAACCGGATCATGTGGGGGTATATCTAGGGAATAAAAAAGTGATTGATCCAATAATGACAGGGATAGAAGAACACGATCTTTCAGTTAAAGATAACAATAATTATTATTATGGTGAAGGTTTTTATTATGCAACGCAAATCCCAAAACTTGCTGATGAAAACAAAAGAAGCGCGGTTGTTGAGAAAATTAAACCTTACATTGGCACAGAATATGATCTGCCAATTAACCTGCTAACTTTTAAAGGTCATTACGATGGCGCTGATAATGGCAAATTTTATTGTTCTGAATTAGGATACTGGGCATGGAATCAGGTTGCAGGATCAAATACTGGAATTAATTTGCTGAATATTATGTATCCATTTAGAGGCATAAATGATTCTAGCAATTCTATTCTTCCCGCATATTTTTGTGAAGAAACCATGAAGGTCAAAGAGGTGGCAAAATGAGGGAGTTATTAGCAGTTTTTTTCGGTTGTTTCTTTTTGATTTCATTTTGTTGTGCTGAAATGGTGATGCCTTCAAGCATTACTTTAGACAACGACTGTAACATATATGTTATATCCGGTAAAGGGACTTGGCGTTTTGAGCTACAAAAATATGCTTCTAATGGAAAGTTGCTTTCGATATTAAACAAGCAAACATTGGCTCTTTGGGAAAGCGATTTTGATAACTTTGAGAAGATGCCTGCCAAACAAATAAAAGACAAATTTGCTTCTATTGTGTGGTATTTTAAATGTCAACCGACCTCATTATCAATTAAGGATAAAATAATTTTTCCAAAGATGATATGTTCTGATACAAAGAATAATATTTTCACAGTCGGCGATGACATTTCATCAAAAAGAATTAAATTTGGCATTTTTGATCGTAACGATGGCCATCCGATCAAAGTGTTTGATGTGGGCGGAGAGGGGCCGGAGCAGATAAGATATCCCCAAGGCATAGCTGTTGATAAAGACGGCACTATCTATATTACCAATTATTGGGATCATAAAGTTAAGGTCTTTGATAATAACGGACGATTTATTCGATCGTTCGGAGGCAAAGGTAGTGGCGATGGACAATTTAAGGCTATTCGTGCCATTGCTATAGATGACAAAAACGGTTTTGTTTACGTAACAGATGATTTTGTTCCCAGCTACTTGTTTGGCACGGGGGATCAACCTTATCAGATGAGAGTCCAGAAATTTACAAAAGACGGTAGATTTGTAAAAAAATGGGGAAAGAACAAATTTGTTAGATTTAACTTTGGCTATCCGCCAATTTATTGGGAGCCAGAATTACATGGGCTTAAAGGTATTGCCGTAGATAGTCATGGCTATGTCTATGTGTTAACCAGCTACACCAGAGAGGCTCATAAATTCACCGGGGATGGAAAACTAATTAATAAATGGGGAAAGGTAGGAAGCGGAGAGGGAGAGATGAGAAACCCACAAGCGATTGCAATTGATAAGGACGACAACGTTTATGTAGCGGATACGGATAATAATCGCATCCAGAAGTTCGATTCAAATGGAAAATTCTTGATGGAGATTAAGTAGTATGTTCAAGCAAACAATCGTTGCTATTTTATTGTGCCAGTCAATATTATCTCCTGCGGCTTTTGCCTTAGAGATCACCAAAAAAGATTCTATGTCGGCAGCTTTAAAATCTGCCGTTTTCCCTGGCTGGGGACAGCATGAAAACGGCGAGAGCGGGAAGGGAATAAATATTATTTCTGGGGATATCTTAATGGGGGGATTGTATTTGAAGTATTCGGCGTCTGTTCGGGATATGGAGAGCAGAAATGCCAGTGTTAATGATAAATGGCTTGATGTCACGCTTAGGGATTATTTTCTTCCCGATCTGTTGGGTAATTATTTCGCGGGAATAGTCGAGGGATTACGCGTTACGGTTGGTTGCCCGGGGCGGCAACTTTCCCTGAAATCCCTCTTAACATCTGCCGATTTTTGGATCGGATCGAGGGTGGCGTGTTCTTGATTCCGCACGAATTCATTGATACTATGTTCTCCTTGGCTTGGCGCGTAATAATGCTCGAAAGAAAATGGGAGAATAATAAATTATGATAAAAAGAATTAGGGAGATTTTAAAGGGTTTTTCTGGCGCGGCCCTGCTGCCGTTCCTTTTATTGTTGGGTATTATTTTTATAGTTATTTTTGCGCCGCAGCATTTTGAAATAAAAAAACAATCTCAATTAGCTTATATCGCCCCCGGCGCGAATTTTGTATTAGCTGTCTCTAGCGCGGCTAAACTTGAAGATATAAAAAAGCAGCTGAAAATTGAACCCGGGCTCAAGGGTGAGTTAACTAAAAATTATGACGAACTGATCTTTACTCCTTCGGAGCCGGTCAAGGCCGGCGAGAAATATAAAATCATATACTCTCCCAAAATCATAGCAGGCAAAGGGAAGTATGAAGAACAAAGTTTTGAGTTTATTTTCGAGGTTGTAGCGGGCTTAAGTATTTATCCGGTTTCCAGCTCTAACCGTGACCTTTACACGTTTAACGCTTATGATAAAGAAAGGGTCATCTCCTTTGTCAACCTGTACGATGTTAAAAAATTAGAGGTTGAATTGTTTAAAAGTGATCTTCAAGCCTATTTAAATCAATATACAAAGGAAGAAAAAGACACCAGCAAACTCAAGCCCATCAATACCTGGGCCCTGGACTGTGAGGACAAAGATTCGGTCATGGTTAAGCTGCCGAGCAATCAAGATGGTTTATATCTGATTAAAACAAAAAATCAAAAGGGGGAAAAGGCTTTTTTCCATTATTTGGTGACTCCTTACGCTATGTTAAGCCGTCAGGCCGGGGACCGCTGGTGCCTGCTAGCAGTTGACGTGAAAAGCGGCAACGTCTTGCCGGACATGAAGATTGATTATTATTCCTTCAACGGGGATAAATCCTTGAAAAAATTGGTCAGCGGGAAAACCGATGCTCGCGGGTTTTCTTATTCTAATCTAGCTGATAGCGACAAGCCTAAAATTATTATTGGTGAGCTGGGCGGAAAATGGGTGATAAATGATATCGCCCGGAAGGAATGGTGGGGAGATTCTGACGGCCAGGATAGCCGCCAGCCAAGTTATCAGGCCTATCTTTACACTGACCGGCCGTTGTATAAGCCTGGAGATATGGTCAATTTCAAGGGGATTGTCAGGATTGATGATGATGCTAAATATACTATCCCAACCGGCCAGGAGATATTATTAGAAGTCCAGGGAGACTGGAATACCCCGCCTATTTACAAAAAATCGTTCAAATGTAATAACGAGGGAATATTTTATGGCAGTTTCAGGCTGAACGAAGAGCTGAAAACCGGTGATTATTCGCTTTACGCTAAAATCGGTGGCCATAACGAGTCTTGGACTTCTATCTTGGTTGAAAAATATGTAAAACCGGAATTTGAGCTTAAACTTACTTGTGATAAAGAGAAGTGTATACAAGGTGAGAAAATGGCATTTAAGACGTCAGCCGTCTATTTCTTTGGCCAACCGGTTGTTGGTCAGAAAGTACATTATAAGGTATTGGCCCGGGAGCTGGGTTATTGGGATTGGTATGGCTATGGCGGAGGCGAAGAGATTGAAAATGGGGAGGCCATATTAAACAGCCAAGGGGAGGCGGTAATAGTCCTAACTGCTCCACCGACCAAAAGACAAAAAGCCGTGACCGTTGAATTTTCTCTAGCAGATGAGAGCGGCCGCCCTTCGTCCACAAGCAGGTCTGTTATGGTGCTCGGTTCGGGACTGAATATAAATGTTGATCATGACTATTTCTGGGGCGGACCAGGCCAGGCAAAACACTTGCCGATAAGCGTTTTAGACGCTTCCGATAAGCCGGTTAAAGGGATAGGTTTGACGGCCAAAGTGTTTAAAGTTGATTATTTTTATGGGGAGGATGGGGATGAGTACAGTAGCGCGGAGCAGAAAAAGAAATTAATGGAGAGGAAAATAAAAACAGCTGAAGATGGTAAAGCCGCTTTCTCTTTTACCCCGCAGGAAAGCGGCGAATATCGCGTGTTTATCGAAGCCACAGATCAAAAAGGCAAATCAGTTAGCCGGGAGTTTTATTTTTGGGTCTGGGGAAGGCCAGTTAAAGCGGCTAATCGCAAAACGGAAGTCCTGTTGGTCCCTAACAAAGAAAGCTACCGGCCCGGGGATGAAGCCGGAATTTATGCCAGCCTGCCGCTTGAGAAAGGGGTGGTGATGTTCACTCTGACGCGCGGTAAATTGTATAAAGCCTGGACGCAAATATTTTCGGATTATAAAACATCATTTGTCCTGCCGGTTACCGATGCGTTTATGCCAAATATCTTCCTTCAAGCTGATGTTTACGCCGAAAGCCGATTTAATTCCACGGAAAAGAAGTTGGTAGTGCCGGCGGCTTCTAAAAAGATTAAGCTGGAAGTTATTCCGGAAAGCCACAATGGCTTACCGGGTAGAAGCATAGAGGTGGCGGTAAAAACCAGTGATGAAAAGGGCCGGCCGGTACGAGCCAACGCTTCCCTGGCGCTGGTAGACAAAGCACTGTTCGCGTTGCAAAGTGACAATGTGGCCAATATATTTGACGCGTTTTACAGCGAGCGCGGGAATAATGTTCGGGCCTACAATTCAATGGACAATCCGATCGCTTCCGGCGCTGAAAAGGGGGGCTGTTTCCTTGAAGGAACAAAAATCACCATGGCCGATGGCCGACTGTTAACTATTGAAGAAGTTAATGCCGGCGATAGCGTACTGACCAAGCTTTCAGAGAATAACAGCCGACTTTGTCCCGCTAAGGTCGCCCAAAAGTTCAAACATGTTGTGGAAGAATATTTTATAATAAATGACAGTCTCAGGGTTACGCCTCCCCATATTATGCGCGTCAACGATAGCTGGCAGGAAGCTTGGAAAATTAAAAAAGGCGATCGCCTTTTGGATGTTAATGGCAATCCGGTGGAGGTTAAGCAGATTGAGCACAGAAAAGAGCCGGTAACCGTCTACAACCTGATGATTGATGAACGGCATACCTTTTTCGCGGACGGTGTTTACGTCCATAATGAAAAAGGGGAAGATATGCCCCGTAAGAATTTTGTCGATGTTGCTTATTGGAATCCAAATATCCAGACCGATTCGAATGGAATAGCGAAAGTAAAAATACAATTACCCGATAATCTTACAACCTGGGTAGCCCATTCTAAAGCGGTTTCTAGGGATACAAAGGTAGGCCAGGGGGAAGATGAGATCATTGTAAGTAAACCGCTTTTTATCCGTCCGCTCCTTCCCCGGTTCCTGAGAAATGGCGATAGGGTCGAATTAAAAGCGATGGTCCATAATTACTCAAGAGACAGCCAGCTGGTGACGGTAGCTTTGGGGGCAGATAAAATTAAGTTGCTGACAGACAAAAAACATCAGATTTTACTGGCTCCTGGTGAAGCAAAAACGGTCCGCTGGCAGGCGATCGCCCCGCAAGTCAATATGGTGATCCTGGCTTTTTCCGCCAAAGCTAAAAAGGAGAAAGATACTGTTATTCTGAAGCTTCCCGTCAAACCCTTTGGTGAAAAAGTTGAATTTTCCCGGGCCGGGCGTGCGCCAGGCCGGTTTGAGTTCCGCCGGGATAGGCAAGCTATGACGCCGTTCAGTCGTTATTCATTGACCATCAGCCCTTCAATAGCGTCAAAATTTCCGGCAATGATTCAGGCATTAGTCGATTATCCATATGGTTGTACAGAACAGACAATGAGTAAACTTTATCCGACCGCATTAGTTTACAGGCACCAAAAAGCGTTGGGGATCAAGCCGCCAAAAAATATCAAATCAATGCTGGAAAAAGGTTTAACGCGCCTGGCCGGTTTTCAGCATGGAGACGGTGGCTGGGGTTGGTGGGTTGACGATCAGACGAATTTGCAAATGACCGGCTATGTCGTCGAAGGGCTATTAAACATCAAAAACGCTAAACTGCCCGTTCATGACGCAATGCTGGGCCGGGGGGTTGAATATCTTAAAAGGGCGGTCACGGCCGAGCCCGACGCTGATCTGAAAGCGTATATTATTTATGTTTTAAATGAAGCTGGAGCGGCCGATCGCAAGCTGGCGGAAGAGCTGGCAAAAGACAAAAGACTTGGCGTTCAAGGCAAATGTTTCGTCGCTATCGTTTTGAATGCCGCCGGGCGCAAAACGGAAGCATTAACGATGCTGAAAAACGTAAAACAGGAAATGAAAAAAAGCCAGTATACATATTACTGGGAAAGCGGACAGGATGGTTCAGGTAAATTCATGGATTCAATCTCCCTGGCATCATCCGCGGCTTTGAAAATGTTCGTTAGGCTGACGCCAAAAGATGAAGTGTTGCCCGGGGTGGCCCAGGGGCTTTTAAGGGAAGATAATTATCATATGACGCGTGACACAGCGGTTAAGCTGTCAGCTTTAACGGAATATCTAGTGGTGTCAGGTGAATTGTCCCCAAGTTACGATTATTCAGTATTTATTAACGGCAAAAAAATAGCAGGGGGACGCTTTAGCGGTTTTAACCCACAAGAAAAAGTCGTTAATTTGGTTAGAAGCGGTTTAAAGGATAAAAATATTATTGAAATAAAGAAAAACGGTAATGGGAATATGTTTTATTCTTTTAAGCAAACCGAGTATTTTAATAAAGAAGCCCTTGAGGCGAAGAATGGCAAGTTAAGCATAATCAGGACATTTCAAGGAATAAAGGGAGCGGAAAACACGGAGTATAATGCGGGGGAGATCGTCAAGGTGGTGCTAAATATAAAATCAGCTGCGGATATTGATTATGTGATGGTCGAAGACCATTTGCCGGCTGGTTTAGAGCCGGTAAATATGAGGCTAAAGAACGAAGCCAGAAGTTTGGATGATCAAGGGTATTACAATGATTATTATAGTTGGGACGAGAAAGACCTCAGGGACGATAGAGTAGTAACTTTTATAACTTATTTAGGAAAGGGAGAAAAGAAGATATCCTATCTGCTCCGAGCGGTTACCCGCGGAAAGACTCGTGCCGCGCCCGCCGAAATCCAATCAATGTATTATCCGGAAATACGGGCTCGGTCCGACAGTGACGTGATCGAAGTTAGGTGAAAAGGTTTTGTTTTTTAGCCGGCTTAATGATCCTCCTGGTTGTTCGGGCAAGCGCTGAATCTTCTGTTGTCGCGGGCATCGCGCCGCATCATCTTCCTCTTGTCGCTTCTATGCTGGAAGAGTTCTACGAAAATATTGGTCAGGCTGAAACCTTTGTGGTAATGGGGCCACGCCATGACGACCGGATAAAAGGGCGCATTATTACTACTAGCGTTGGGGATAATGCTAATTCGAACCTGACAAATCAGCTTGTTGCCTCGGGTTTGGTTGTTGATGAGGCCAATGGTTTTAAAGGTGAGCATTCAATCTTTGCCCAGGCCCAGTGTATCAGGAGGGTATATCCCAGGGCAAAAATCGTCCCGATTTTATTTAGGTCAAACGTCAATGGCGAAGAAACCGGCAAACTAGCGGAGTTATTATATTGTTTGGGGAAAGGGAAGAATATTGTTGTTATTGCCAGTGTGGATCTTGCCCATTATTTACCTCTGGCGGGAATAATTGAAAAAGATATAAGAACCATTAAAAAACTGGAAGCCATGCGGATCGATGAAATTGAATATGGAGACGTCGATTCAAGGCCGGCGGTTCTTACGCTTTTAAAATACGCGCGCCTGGCCGGTGTAAATACGGGGAAATTAGTAAGGTATTCCAACACGGTGGAAATTACCCAGCAGAGGAAAGGCTCTTATACGGGGTACGCCACGATGGTCTTTTCCGGAAATCTACGGTGTGAGATCATGGTGGTCGGCGATATCATGCTCTCCCGATATGTTGGGAAAGGGATGGCCAGGCGGAATAATTGGGAGTGGCCGTTTTTAAAAATAAGGGGTTATTTAAACAAAGCTGACCTCCTGATAGGAAATCTTGAAGGGCCGATATCGTTGCTGGGCCGCCCCCAGGAAAAACCTTATATTTTCAGGGCCGATCCGAGGTCGATCAAAGGCTTGGTGAATTCAGGTTTTAAGGTCTTATCGCTGGCCAACAATCATATGGGTGATTACGGAGTCGTAGCGTATCGTGATACTCAAGAACTATTGCGTGAAAATGGTATCAATTGGGTTGGCTATGATCTTGACGGGAAAGAATTCATCTTTAAATGCTTAAAGATCAAGGGAGAAAAAATCGCCATTGGGGCTTACAGTGAAATGTTAAATGTCCCGGTCTATAATCGAAAAAAAACAAAAGAAGCATTTTTCGAAACGATCTCCAATCTAAAAAATGATGGTTATGTGGTGATTGTTATGGTGCATTTTGGGGAAGAATACGCCCCGGCTTTTAACCAGCACCAGCAGGAATTAGCCAAAGCTTTAATTGAGGCGGGAGCAAAGGTTGTAGTCGGATCCCATCCGCATGTTGTTCAGGGGGTAGAACGGTATAAAGACGGTTACATCGCTTACAGCTTGGGTAACTTTGTGTTTGATCAGAATCATTCTGCAGCAACGCAAAGCGGCAAAATACTCAAGTTGATAATTGAGAACGGGGAGCTTGCCAAGGTATTAACCGACGAGACTAGGATCAATAAATCATTCCAGGTAGAATTGTTTAAGCAAAATAGAATCTAGGCGGCAACTTCCCCTCAAATCCCCCTTAACATTTGCCGGTATATATTAGGAAATCCGCACAGCATATCTCGCGATCAAGGGGGTGCGTCACGTTAGGCTTTTTCTATTATTTCGGGAGTATAATGTGAGCAGGGAGTAGAGGCCATATATGGTTGCGGCTGAATTCCTAGTGCCCATATTGCAGTGCAATTTAGGCCATGAATTGTCGATAATAATAAAGGAGCGAGATGAAATGAATAAACAAATGGTTTTAGCTTCATTATTGATTGGGATCGTATTGGTTGGATTAGTGGGCTGTGTCGGCGAAGGGAAACAGGCAGAGAAAAAAGAAAAAGCGCCTGCTTCAGTTGAGGCGATCGCAGTTCCGACCCAGGAATTGAAAACCCATGTGAGTAAATATGGATTTTCGGTGAAGTATCCAAGGGAGTGGCGGTTGGATGAATATTGGGACTATTATCCCATCCCAAAGTCAAAGCAAGGATTGGTTCCGTTTGCGTTTTCATTGGTTAGTCGTGAAACAGCTCCAGAAAAAGATTTAATTGGAATATTTTGTAATGTATGGGCTTTGCCAGGGAGGACGCCGCAAGGAAGCAGGGAAGTCCAACTAAGATATCTTGCGAAAAACCAACAAATGACTTCGGTTGATAATTTGAAAATATTCAAAAACAACGGGGTTGATTTTGCCTTAGCTTATGGGGTTCCAAGGGGGCGCAGCAATAAATATTATAATTTATTCTTTATTCTCCCGAAAATGGAATCCGTAGTATTTTTTATTTTTGAAGGATTAGGAAAGTATTCAATTGATGAGGTTATGAGGAAGATGATTATTGAAATTGATCGGTATGAAAATAAATAGAAAACCGGTACTGCTAATTGTATCTTGTTTATTCTTGATCTGTTCGGCCAAGGCTGAATATTTGATTGAGAGAATTCGACCTATGGACGTTGATCTGGGGACAAATGCAAATTTTGGCCAGTTCAGGAATCGCACTGGCAGTTACAAGGCTCATGATGGTCTTGATTACCGCACAATTGATTACTTAACAGGTAAACACCATCGCGAGGTGTTCCCGGTTTCTTCCGGCACTGCCTATCCGCATAAAGCGAATGATTCCGGTTGGGGGAGATATGTTGATATTGACCATGGCGGGTTCTGGACACGTTATGCTCATTTGGATGCGGTAAGTGTAGAAGCGGGGGATAGAGTTACCACCTCAATGGTGCTGGGGCTATCCGGCTCCAGTGAAGGGGGCCAAATACCAGGAATGGGGCCGCATTTGCATTTTAGTTTTGGAACAACAAATGCCAACACGCCTAATACAAAGAATCCTATAAAGGAGGGGTTAAAGAAACCAGAGTATGGTGAGTTGAGATTTGTGGAAGATCCTGTGAGATATAGAAAAGTTCGTTTGTTGGCAACAGGGTCTGATGAAACATTTGAAGGAGAGAATCAGTTTATTGATGTGCCGATGCTTGGATGCCCTTTATTGCTTGTCATTGAGGCATATCATAAAGATAATCTTGACACTAATCCTTACAGGGTTGAGATCGAAGCGGAGAATATGACCGATAAAACATGGGGTGACCAAGGGAAACATAAAAAGATAATTCAATTTGATGATATGCAGAGCATAACAGCTTCTCTTGAATCGCATTACTATTGTTTTAGTAAGCCATTTGTTACAACATGCTCAGGGAATAATTCACATGACTATTATTCTTTCAAGATATATCCCGCAGCTGGTGTTTATAAAATAACCGCTAGGATATATTCTTGTTATCGCGACGGGCCTGGAACCTCAGGCTTTCATTTAAGTGCGCCGGAGACTGTGACGCGAACTATAACAGTCGGTTTAAATAGTTTGGATTTCAATGCCGCCGGTTATTCCTACGCCTGGCTGCCCGATGACATTGCGAACAGGGGAATCATGCTAGCGAGTGTGCCAACGCACGTAGGGGCTGCTTCGGTTGGGGCCAGCACTGCTTCAACGGCCACGCCGCCAGAAGTGTTTTATGCCTACGCCAACAACAACATTATCACCAGCAATCTACTTGATGTCGATCCAAATCTTCAGCAAAAGGCGTTGATCGAATCGCGAGCTACGCCAGAGGCGAACTGGTTGATTGAGATTAGAAATAAGTCCGGCGGTCCCCCTGATCGGATATCAGTCCCCAAATGCGGCTGGTTAAGACAAGAATGGGGCGCAGGGAAACCGCCTGCAACTTAGGCCAAGAATTGTCGATAATAATAAAGGAGCGTGTTGGGATGGGCAGAAAAACAATATTCTTTGCAGTATTGACCGGAGTTATATTGATTGGATTAGTGGGTTGCGTCGATAAAGGGAAACAGTTAGAGAAAAAGGCTGAAGTCTCGGCAACCGTTGAGTCAGTTGCTGTTTCGACCCAAGAGATGAAAACCTACATGAGTAAATGGGGGTTTTCGGTGTCATATCCGATGGGCTGGTATTTGAAGGAAAGTAAGGATATCAGGGGGCGTGAGGAGCGCTATTGGTCAATCGATTTTATTAGCTATGATGCGGACAATCAGGCAGCGCCTAATTCACAACAAGGATCATGGATTGATGTTAGCATTAGCATTATAGATGACGCGTATGATGGCGTAGACAAATCGTTAATCCCTTCGGATCCATATGAGAAAATCCTGGCCCTGGTTAAAAAGCACAAATATTCAAACGAAGGCAAAGATATATCTACAAAAAGGATAAAAAATGATTATGACGGCTGCTTAATTTATTACCGAGAAGACACGCCGATGGAGGCGATATATTATCTCCCGAACAAGAATGTTTATTTGAGCATTGGTTTGGAGTCTGACGCCGGGGCTAAAGAATTCTTATCGATTGTGTATTCAATAAGGGATAATGCGAATAAACAGTAAAATATGCGCGACTATCGTGTTTATATTGCTCGTTCAGGGCATGGGCACAGCCTACCTCTTTACTAAGGTTGGGCCCATCGAATATCCGGGGAATAGGTTGTCAGAAAACCAATATATTAGCCATAACTATGGCGAATATAGGTCTTCATCCTATCTTCATGACGGGATGGATTTTAGAATACTAAGCCGGCCGATCCATTCGGAAATTTACCCTGTCGCACCTGGCACGGCTTATGTTTATCCCGATCCAACAAAACATGTAGCCAAATCGCTAATTCCGGCGACTGAATATGATGCGGTTAAACCGCCCGCAATTTAGGCCATGAATTGTCGATAATAATAAAGGAGCGAAATGAGATGAATAAACAAGTGGTTTTGGTTTCATTATTGATTGGGATCGTATTGGTTGGATTAGTGGGCTGTGTCGGTAAAGGAAAGCAGGCGGAGAAAAAGGAAAAAGTGCCTGCTTCAGTTGAGGCGACCACATTATCAACTAAAGAGATGAAAACTTATGTGAGTAAAGCTGGGTTTTCAGTAACTTATCCTGCGAAATGGTATTTAGATGAAAATAGAGGGGCTGGGTGGAGGATTGGGCCAGAAGGGCCCGCTTTTACTATTGCCAACAAAGATCCATACTATTACATCCCTCGAGGCGGAGATAACGTTGAAGTATTCTTTAATGCTTTTGATGATTTGCCAAACTCTCCATCTGACATTAATAAAAAACTGGAGTATTATGTAAAAGAGTTTGGCATGCGATCTATTGATGAATCAAAAATCATAAAAATAGAAAACGAGATATTTTGTTTATCCTTCGGAATACCCCGGGGACGCTCGGACAAGTATAATGTTCTCTTCTTCTATTTGCCTAAATCAAAAACAGTAGCTTCAGCCATTATTTATAGTTCAGGACTGTACTCTATAAAAAAATTGACTGAGATTATATCTATTAAAACCATAAGGTGATATTTTGTTAAATATGCGACGTTTTATCTTGATTATTATTGTGCTGTCTGTTTGTAGGGCATCATACGCAGAATATTCCTTAGAAAGACAGTATCCAGTTGCAGTTGACAATGGAATTAACGCTAACTTTGGTCAATTCCGTAGTCGCACGGGCACTTATAAAGCTCACGACGGAATTGATTATAGGGCGGGTGTTGGAACATTTGTTTATCCGGTTTCTACTGGCACCGCACGAATACATCTGGCAAACGATTCTGCGTGGGGGCGATATGTCATTGTTGAGCATACAGGTGGATTCAAGACCCGATACGCCCATCTTAACGAAATTTACGTTACAGATGGCCAGGTCATAACAACAACCACTACCACTTTGGGCGCATCCGGCTCAACCGAAGGTGGGCTAATCCCTGGAATGGGGCCGCATCTTCACTTTGGGTTAGGGTCGCCCGATGTTTTACCTGCGAACACGAAAAATCCAATTGTTGAGGGGTTAAAACAACCATCTTATGGAGAACTCAAAATTATAGAAGACCCTATGGATTGGCGCAAAATTAAATTGTTAGGGACTGGGACAGATGAAACCTTTGATGGGGAGAATGAGCCACTTCAGGCTGTTCGACCAGGTAAAGCAACGCTGGCAGTAATAGAAGCTTATCAAAGAGACAATAAGTATTTCAACCCCTATAAAATTGAGTTTGAAGTTGAAAATACGAGTAATAGCTCGTGGCCAAAGCAGACTAAAGTTATTGAATTTGACACGATGCAACATATTCTAGCCAGTTTTGAGTCGTATTACTGCTTTTCCAAGCCCTACGTCACATATTGTTCTTCAGAGGCTAGCTATGCCGATTATTATTTCATCAAATTCTATCCCACGGCCGGCGTTTATAAAATAACCGCTAAAATATATTCTTGTTACCGCGATGGTCCTGGAGCTTCAGGCTTTCACTTAACTACGCCAAGCATTGCCGACGGAACCTTAATCGAACGTTATGTTACTGTTGGCATGAATACGGTTGATTTTATTGATAACCGCTACTCTTACGCCTGGCTCCCCGATGACCTCGCCAACCGGGGTGTTATGCTGGCGAGCGTTCCAACGCTGGCCAGAACAGCAGGGGTTAGCGCCAGCACCGTAACGCCGCTGGCGATCCCCGAGGTCTTCTACGCTTTCGCGAACAATAATGTCATTACCAGTAATCTGCTTGATGTTGATCCAAATCTTCAGCAGAAGGCGTTAATCGAATCGCGCTCAACACCTGAAGCGAATTGGCTGGTGGAGATCAAAAATGAGTCTGGTACTGCTGTTGTTGACCGAATAGCCGTAGCTAAGCAAGGGTGGTTAAGAACGGAATGGGGGGCAGGGAAGCCGGCCGGGACATACACGTTTACTGTAACTGCCACAAATGCCGCGGGGGCAACCATTTTTAAATCTAACGATAAGATTACGATCGATAACACCAAGCCGTCGGCGTTGGTATATACAGTCTCCAATAGTGTTGCAGCCGCGGAGCAGATTATTTCAACCAAAATCAGGCCATATGAGAACTTAAGGAGCATGTTGGTCAATGTGGTTAAAGACGGCGATTATTCAATGGTTGAAGAGCGGATCTATTCGACCCCCTTTGCGGAAAAGGATAAAGAAGAGCAAGTTGACTGGGAAGACGCGATCGCCTATCCTGAAGGTTTTTATCGCTTGCAGTATGTGATGACCGATGTGGCTGGGAATATCGCGAAAGCATACTCGCCGGTCGTGTCGGTGAATACGAGCGGGAGTTATATCCCTCCATCCGCGACAATTGAGGTTTCGGCGCCGGCGCTTCCGGAATTACCAAAATGGGAAGATCGGCCCAAGGTATCGGATATTGCCTTCGATTCCTCCGGCAACCAATATGTTCTCTTTGGGCGATATGACAAATTGGTCAAATATAGCCCGGCTGGGGAAGTGCTTGGGAAAATCGAAGGCTTGCGTAATCCCCTCGGCCTTGCCGTTTCCCCCACCGGGGACCGGGTGCTTGTGGCGGATACTTACGCTAATCGGGCATTGATTTATGATGGGGATCTGAATCTGGTTAAAGAAATTAAGGGACAGGATGTTTATGTGACCTATGGAGAAGTTGATAGTTATGCTTGGAGTTGGCTCGGAAACACGAGTTATTCCGACTCTGCTGGTGCTGGGAAAAAGAAGAATGCGCGGGAGAGCTATTTTCTTCCCGAAGATGTAGGGTTATTCAACAATAATATATATGTGATAGACAATGGCAAGCACCGTTTGTTGAAGTACGATTTGAGCGGTGAGGCAACAATCTTTTCCATGCTAAAGGCGGACTTGAAGGAAGAAGCTCGGGCTGCTTTTAATCAAAACTTTACTTTTAATGGCCAAACGGTTGATAAGGCGCTATTTTATTCTAACGCGCTCAACGATAATATCGTCTTTGATAAAGGTTCCTGTGGACATAATGTGTTGCAGGCAGATTGGGAAAGAAGCTGGTTGAGGGAAATGTATTATCACTATAATCCTGCCGGAGACGCGGCCGGCCAATTCATTTCTCCGGAATCAACCGCCGCCGATCCCTCCGGCTCCCTCTACGTCGCTGACACCGGTAATAATAGAATCCAGAAGTTTAACCCGGATGGCTCTTTTGCCGCCAAATTCGGGGAGGGAGTCCTCAATAATCCCAAAGGGATAGACATTGATGCTTATGGGAATGTCTGGGTAGCTGATACCGGCAATCATCGGATAGTCCAGTTCGATCCAGTTGGTACGTTAATCAAAGAATACAAGTCGGAAGAATACGAGATCAACCCGCAGAAGATTAAAGTAAAAGACGGGAAAATATATATTGCGGACGCTAATCATGACCAACCTCTTGTCTGGAATATCGGGGGTAGTCTGGCCAATGTTAAAGTAACCGATGTCTGGATATCGCCTAATAACGACAGCGTTAAAGACGCCACGCGGATCCAATACAGCCTGTCACAGCCGGCGGAGATATCGGCCCAGCTTATCCCAAAAACTTCGGGCGGGGCCGTCGCGCAAAGCTCAAATAATCTGTTGGCTTTCGATGATTTATCGCGAGGGATGGGATTCAATGAGGAGACGTGGGGAGGCGGTTTAGCCGCTAACAATTCGTTGCTGGCCAATAGCGCTTCAGGCTCGGGGGAGCCGCAAGCTATTGCCGATGGCAATTATTCGCTAAAACTGATAGCTTCGTTTGGGGACTATCGGAAGTCGAGTTCGGTTGACCTTAACATCGACACAACTCCTCCAACCATTTCCCTCGACCGGGCGCCGCCGGCGGTTTCTCCGAATGGCGACCACGTTAACGACGCAATGCAAATCAACTACTCCATCTCCGACAACCTCTCACCGACCGCCGAAGCTAAACTGACCCTCTGGAAGAATAACCACTTGGTGGGGATACTGCTGGCTGAAAACAAGACGCTTGAAATGCGGACAGGGACAAGCCCTGTCCCTACATATGAATGCGATGGTCAGCTGCCCTGGGATGGCAAAGTATCCGGCTATGTTAGCGAGGGGAACTACATATTAAAGCTTGAAGCGACCGACCTGGCGGGAAACAAGGCAGTCGCCACCCGGGAGGTCATAGTCGACTTCCAGCCGCCCAGGATCGAAGCGGTAAAACTCACTAACCCATACTTCTCCCCCAACGGCGACGGGCGGAAAGATAATACCGAGATCAGCTTTTACTTGAGCGATAACTACGCGACCACAATGCCGGCGACCATCCTGATCGAAAACAGCCAGGGGGGCGAAGTGGCAAGGATCGCAAATCGAATTGATCTTGTCCCTGGCGAGTATTGCTTTACCTGGGAAGGGGTGTCACTCCCCGATGGCGACTACTTGGCCAGGATCTACGCCGAGGACGAAGCGGGCAACCTTGGGACGATGGAGCCGCAGGCGGTCGCGATCGATACCGTGCCGCCGACAGTTGAAAGCTTTGCTGCCGACCCGAATCCCTTTACCCCGAACGACGATGGGGTCAAAGATCGGACAATATTCTCATATAAGCTCTCCGAACCATGCAATACTGAACTTAAAATATTCCGCGAGGACCAAAGCAAACTCTTCCGTGACTATCGCCAGAACGACATTACTTCCGGAAGTTTCAAATGGGACGGGACCGGCTTCCATGGAGAGATACTCGGCGAAGACCACCCATTTAACCTTTATGCCGAAGACCGGGCGGGGAATGCCACGACCACCGAAGCGCAGATCATCGTCGTTGACCATGCTCCTTCGCTCGTCCCTTATGCCTTTGCCGAGCCCGACCCGTTCTCGCCGGTCAACCCGAAGAACAATACAACCACGATCCGTTACTTCCTGACCCGGGATGGCTTGACGGTCAACGCGGCGATCACCGGGAAAGAGGGGAGGATCGTTAAACAATTGGTCAAAGATGAAGTGCAAAACAAAGGGGAGCATACCGTTAACTGGGATGGCGGCTTTGATCCTGCCTACGACGGCCCGCGCGCTTCGGGCAACAACAGCCGGGTAGCCGATGGAGCCTGGGAGGTTAAAGTAACGGCAACGGCCAGCGATGAGCCAAAACCATGTTTAACCTCGAACACTGTTCTGGTCGATAATGTGCAGCCGTTCATTATGGCGGACCCCGTGGCGATCGATCTGCTCAACCAAAAAGCTTCCTTGACCTATTCGATCCCGGAAACATCATCAGTCGAGGTCGCGGTTTACGATAGCCATGACGCGTTGATCCGGGCGGTCAACACGGCGACTAAACCGGCCGGGACGCACACTGCCACCTGGCAGGCGACTATGGCCGACAAGGAGTTGGCGTACTTCAGAGTGACGGCGATCGATCGGGCGCTCAATGAAGCGGAGAAGAAGAGCGAGCTCTTTGCCATTGTTCCTCAAGAAACGCTGCAAGTAACCGGCTTGAACGTGGTCCCAGCGACATTTACGCCCAATGGCGACGGCTTGCTCGACCAGACCAGGTTTGCTTATCATCTGTCCGGCGGCGCGCCGGAGTATCAAGTTAATATCGCTGTTCAGACGGAGACAGGCTCGACCGTAAAGACGATTGTCCGAAACGATCCGCAAAACGCCGGGACATATTCTTTTTACTGGGACGGGAAGAGTGACGCCGGGCTTGTTGCCCCGGACGGGCGCTACCGTTGCGTGATCGAAGCGGCCGACAAGCTGGGTGCTTTTATCAGCGGAGCGGCGCCGGTCTTGCTTGTAGCCACGAAGCCAACGGTCGGCCTGGCGGCCAGCCTGCCGATCTTCTCGCCGAACGGCGACGGCGAAAAAGACACGGTCGATTTTAACTATTCGATCAACTACGCGACACTGTATATCTCCGGCGAAGCACTGGTTAAACTGGAAGTACTTAACGCTTCAAGCGAAGCGGTGTGGAGCCGGGTGTTCAATAAGACCGCCGGATCTTATATCTATCAATATGACGGGACCAAAGATGACGGCTCTCCGCTGCTGGCCGGCGAATATTATGTGAGAATAAGCGGCCAGGACGCCCTCAATGGATTGGCAGTCCAAAAGACAAACCCGCTAACGGTTGATTACTCAAGCCCGGAACCGTCTGACTTTACCATCAGCCATACTTACGCGAAATTGGGCGACGAGATAACTGTCGCCCTTTCCTTCCCCGAACTGCTGGCCGAAGATCCGACAGTCAGCGTAGCGATGAGCGATGGGGCGAAAAAAACACCGTTGTTGGCGACGAAAGAGGCGAATAATTATACCTACAGCTACACGATTGCCGGAGAGGACGCGGAAGGATTAACGACCGTATCGGTTGAGGCACGTGATTTGGCTTTTAACCCGATCCGCAAGAGCAAGAGTTTAATGATCGATAAGACCAATCCGGCGGTTACAAACGTTAGCGTTACGCCTACTCCGGCAAGCACGCCAGAAGTAAGCGGCCAGGTGAGCATCAAATTTAATGTTTCCGAGCCGCTCAAGGGAGCCCCGAAAGTCTACGTCACGCAGAACGGTACCGTGCCGCAATTATTGCCGGTCAACGGCTCCTATGAGGCGAAATACAATGTCATCACCGGTTACGACGGCCCGGCGCTGATTACAGTTGAAGTAGTCGACCTGGCTGATAACGAATCACGGCTCACGAACCACGATTCACTACTGGTTGATACCATTGCCCCGGCCTTCAGCAGTTTAGAGTGCGAGATCGTTGGTAATCCGGAATATAACAAACAGGCAAAAGAGGGGACGACTGCGACGCTTCGCTTCAAGACGTCCGAACCGCTCAAATTCAATCCCGAAGTGAGAGTCAATGGCAATCCAGCGGTTTACGATGGACTATCCGCCAATGAGTATACGTATAAATACGACGTTACAAATGCCGATATGAACGGCACGGCTGAAGTGACGGTCAGCGGATACGATTTTGCTCTTAATGCCGGTAGTATAACTTCAACCTCGCCGGAGAGCTTTGTGATCGATCTCATCAGGCCGTTGGTGGCGATCGCTTCGCCGGAGAGCGAGATGATCGCGACCCCCAGCCCGTTCCAGACCAATGGAAAGCCGGGGATAGATAACCTGCAAACGAGGCTGAATTATGAGATTAATGAACCGGGCTATGTGACGATCAGCGTCCACAAAGTGACCAATAGCCAGGAGTCATATGTGAGGACGGATTTTACCACGGACAATCAAGTCGCTAAGTTCACCAAAGGGTGGGAGAGTGCTGGCGCCCATTTTGAGTATTGGGATGGCCGGATCGGGTATAACCAGACGGAATATGACGGAAACAGTAATGGCTTTGCCGATCCCGGCAAGTTTGCCTTTATTGTCGATGTGCGCGATCGGGCCGGCAACCTGATCGAAGGGAAGTGGGGCGGCACCTGTTGGGTCCAGGACAACGTTCTTGATCTGGCTAAAGCGGAGCGGGGAGAAGATAACCCGTTCCCGCTCTATTTCTCGCCTAACGGCGACGGCACAATGGAAACAACGACCGCGTATTTCCGCGTTTCCCTCGGCATTACCCCGGCCGAGTGCAGGCGCCCGGAGAGGATCTCCGCTTTTGGCGTCCAGGATATCGCCTGGAACACGGTCGAAGTTAAAGCGATCGGCACTTACACCGCGGAAGTCTACAACGCGGACAAGAGCCAGCTGATCAAAGTGATCCGCGCGAATGAAGTACTGCAGTCGAACAAGGTCATCCCGGTTGTCTGGGACGGGCGAAACAGCGCCGGTAATTATGTCCCCGAAGGGACATATCGGATCGTGATCGACGCGCGCGATTATCTCGGCGGGCAGGCGCTGAATAATTTACTGACCTTGACGGCGACTGTTGATACCACCGTGCCGGTGATTGTCAGCCATGAGCCGCAAACTCAAGCGTTGACCAGCTGGCATAACGGCAAAAATTCGATCGGTAATCCAATTACTTATACTTATGATGTTGATTACTTCGATAACGGCAACAGCTTTGCTTCTAAGCTGGCCAGGGCGGAGTATCGGATCGGCAGTAATGGCTCCTGGCAAACGATCTTTAATGACCTTAATGCCGGCTCTTATACCAACAATTGGGGGCAGGCTGTTTATGGACAATGTACTGAAGGAGTAAATATTATTTATGTCAGGGCGATGGATAAGGCAGGGAATGAAACAGCGGCTACTTTTGCTTTTTACGCCAGGAAAGATGAAACGGCGCCCGCCAATCCTTCTGTCGGCATCAATTCCTCGGCAGCTTATACGGCCTCAAGGAGTGTTAACCTTCAGCTTGGCGCGCAGGACCCGTTAAGCGGGGTCAGCGAAACCTGGGTGGCCAATGACGGCGAGGGGTTTCAATCGTTTTCCGCCAATCCCTGGTTGTTACGGGACGCGGACGGATACAGGACGGTTACCGCGAAGTTCAAAGATGCCGCCGGCAACTGGAGCGGCACGGTAACTGATGATATTAATCTTGATCGGGCCGCGCCGTCGGTCACTTCACTGGCTGTTGACCGCAATCCGATGAGCCCGCTTGTTTCCCCGGCTTTGACGTTCTCCTATAGTTTAAACGAAACCGCCACCGTCACGCTTTATCTTGACGGTTCAGCCAGCAGCGACCCGGCTTCCCAGATTTCCGGCAGCCAATCGATCTCTTATAATGTGAATTCCAGTATTAGCGAGGGGAGTCACAGCTATTATATACATGCGGTCGATCTGGCCGGCAATAGCGCGGATTCCAGCGCTAATAGTTTTACGGTCGATAAGATGCCGCCGACAATTGCCAATATTACGTTCAGCCGGAAGGTTCTGTTCCCCGATGGGACGGCGGCCTCCACTCTAGTTTCTTATCAAGCGTCTGATCCTCTTTCCGGGGTTGCCGATGTTGACGCGGCGATCAAAAACCAAAGCGGCTCGGTGGTGCGGAATATCAATAATGTGGGGGGAGAGTTTACCTGGGACGCGAAAAACAACGGCGGGGTTTTTGTGCCGGTCGGCTATTACACTTTAGAATTTACCGCCACAGATGGCGCGGGAAATGTTTCGACTATCCCCGGCTCCAGCCGGATCAGGGTCAAAAGCCGGGATGAAGTGGTCATGGTTGATGATAACGGGAGCCGGGACGAAGATATCCGTATTTCGAAAATTGCCAAGGGTTCTTGGACTTACCTGACCAATTATTGGACAGCATCAGACCAACTGTATGGCTATAGCGCAGCTGGTGATTTTCTGGGAGATGGCCAGCCGTTATTCGCGACTTTAAATGGGAGCAATGTGGTAAAAATCTTTAACCCAAGAAATCAAACCGTTGTCAGTAGTTTTAGTATACCAAACGTCTCTCGTCTGGCGGCCGGCGATTATGACGGAAATGGGACTGATGAAATCGCGGCGCTAGGGAGCGATTCCTGGATCAGAATATATAATTACAGCGGTTTGCTGATTAAATCTTTCAAGGCGGCCGGCAATGAAATGGCGGCCGGAGATTTTTATGGAGATGGGTACGACGAGATTGTTACTATAACTAATGGCGGCAAATCAGTCTATTTATTCGATCCGGGGAGTATCAGTGATGGGGCTTCCGGTAACAATTATTATATCAGTTGGTCGGCGCCGGAGAATCTTGGTTATGTTGCCTGCGGCGATATGACTGGGGACGGGAAGGAAGAAATAGCGTTAAGTGCCCCAGTATGGTTTAGCTCTGCGTACCAGTACCAAAACAACTATTATATTTATGGCGGATCAGGCACTTTAAAAAATAGTTTAAATTTTTGGGATGCTTCAGCTTTTAAATATGTCACCGTCGGCGACTATGCCGGCGATGGCCTTTCTGAAGTGGCCGCTTTAACAAATGGTTCAGATTCCTGGATGGCAATTTTTAATCCTATGGCTTCATCATGGTCATCGGCATTGCTCAAATCGCAAGGTGTCGGCGGCGATTATTGCAGTTACCCGGCAAGTGAAGATATTTTATGTTCTTATGATTATACTTCCGCGTACGCGGTTGTTAGCGCTCCGCTGGCCCTCTCCGCCACCCTCGAACTCCCAATCCTTACTGCGCCGGAGAAAGACAAGCAGAACGTCAGCAGTATCCGCCCAACCTTTGCCTGGCAGCACCATAAGGGGGACACTGCCGAGTACAAGATAGATGTGGCCAAGAATGATACCTTTACAATAGCTAATCAATCATTTGCCAAATCGCCCAATACCGGCTCGCCGGACAGCGCGGACCCAGCGCTCTTTAATTATACTTACTCTATCCACGAGTTCGATCCGGGACTGGATAAGGACACTTATTATTGGAAAGTGACGGCTTTAACCACCAACGAAGCGGCGACCTCCGAAGTCTGGTCGTTCACTATCCAGCCCGACCTGACGCTGACCGGCATTACCAACTATCCGAACCCGTTCAGCCCGAACCGGGAAAAGACGAAGATCCGCTATAAGTTGGGCGCCGATGCCGACGAGGTCAAGATCAGGATCTACGATATAACCGGCTCATTGGTCACGGAGCTTGACGGGACGACCCGGGGCGAAATGTCGTCGGTCTGGGATAAGTATAACGATGTTGACTGGAACGGAACCAATGGACGCGGCGATAAAGTGGTCAATGGCATCTATCCGTTTGAAGTGGTAGCTCGACTCGGAGACAGGAGTGTGTCTGGGCGGGGAAAGATTGCTGTTTTGAAGTGAGGTAATGAGAAATGGGAAGTGAGCCAGGAAGTGAGAAATTGGAAGTAGGAGCGAGAATTCAAATCCTCCAACATCTCACATCTAAATTCTTAACCCATTTCTCAACTCTAATTACCCGACTTCTTGCGGATAAAGTGAGGTAATCGGAAATGAGAAGTGAGAAAAGAAGTGAGAAATTGGAAGTAGGAGCGAGAATAGAAAGGGGAGATTTGATGCGGGAAGAGGAAAATTCACATTTCTCATTTCTAACATCTTGGCCCACATCTCATCTCCAATTACCTCACATCAGACTTGGTCGTTTGTAAAATAACATGAGCATTTGGTCAAAATATAACGATATAGAGTGGGACGGCAAAAACGGCAGGGGCGACATGGTCATGAACGGGATATATCCTTATGAAGTTGTAGCCAGGCTGGGAGATAAGAGCGTGAGCGGGAGAGGCAAAATAGCTGTACTAAAATGAACATCAAACATCCAACTTCTCCGCCAAAGGCGGATCCGCCTCCGGCGGAAAACTTCAAAACAAATATCAAATCTCAAATGATAAATTCCAAAATAATTGTGATCTGGCATTTAATATTTGTCATTTGTTTTGGATTTGGATGTTTGAGGTTTGAAGTTCCGGCTGTCGCAGCCGGCCAGGCTGGCCTCGACCTTGCGGTACTTAACGCCGGCGTCGGTGCCCGCCCGCTGGGAATGGGCTCGGCCTTCACGGCCATCGCGGATAACGCCGACGCTCCTTACTGGAACCCCGCCGGCCTTGGACTGCTCAACAAGAGCGAAATAACCACTATGCAGACGAAACTATCGTCTGACACCGACCATTACTATGTCAGCTATATCCAGCCGGCACTGGGCGGCACGCTGGGGATTTCCTGGGTCCAGGTCGGACTGGGGAATATCAACCAAACCTCGGCCGAGGTCGATTTCCACAACGAAGTCCAGAATATCAGTATCTTCAGTTACTTCTCAAACGCCTACCTGATCGCCTACGGCAAAGAGCTGTCGGATAAGGTCTCACTCGGCTTAACCGCGAAATATTTGAGTTCCGATATGACCAACATTTCCGGCGGGCAGGGGAGCGGCTATAGTGTCACTCCTGGGATATTGATCAAATTGAATGTAGGGACAGGGTTTATCCCTGTCCGAACCGACCGGACAACCACAAGGGTTGTCCCTACATTGACGATCGGCTTAAAGGTTGACGAGCTCATCAATTCACAACAATGGGGAACAGGCACAGTAGAGCAGGTGCCACCCAAGCTCCGTCTTGGGTTGGCTTATAAATCACCAAACCCCGGCCTTTTCGCCCTCGATCTCGCCCAAACGATCAAACCGGGTTATTCGCCCGAGCTTTCTGGCGGGTACGAATACAGCCAGGGTGGTTTATCCTTACGCTTGGGCTATGTTGATAGTGGATTGACGGCCGGAGCCGGCTTCCAGGTTAACCATACGCGGGTTGACTACGCCTACGTCACCCAGCGGGCCCTGTCCAGGGACAACGTCCACCGGATATCACTTTCGGGCATTTGGTAAACCCCCACACCTAATCTGGGGGGGCTCTTCATTCTGGAGAGGATTATTATCAAGCTAGCATTCGGTTTTTAAGGGAATGGATTGGTCGAGCATTCCCTTTCTTGCCAGCGATTAATTTTGGATAACTGCTAATTCATCATTTTGTTTGGCTTTATTTCTTGATTTGTAAAAATATTTACTGCATAATAAATGGGAATAAGATGAGAATATATTATGAATAACCTCATGGAAATTATTTTGACAATAAGAGATGTTTTACTGCCTTTTTTGCCTAAATTTGTCGTAAAAAGTATTATGGGAAAAGGGGACTATGTCTTCTTGGCTCATCCAATCGAATTATTGCCCGATATTGCCAGAAAATATCCTTTTGCACAAAAGCTTTCGAAAAAATGGCTGAAGATAATAAGCAAAAATCATCCCCCAATCATTTTGTCTAAAGTTACCGGATTTAAAGATCAAAATGAGCAACCAATTGAAGGCTGGATTGTTTTTTGTTCATTATCAACCAGGATGATGCTGTTAAATAATAAATTGGCTAGAAAAAAAATACTAGCTGCAGCAAAATATTCCGAGAAACTAAATATTAAATTACTTGGGCTTGGGGCTTTTGTTCCTATCGTTACAGATCATGGTGCTTATTTGCAGGGAAAAGTGAAAGTGTCTATTACTAATGGCGATGCTTTTTCAGCTGTAATTGCCGTAAAAAACGTAATCAAAGCAGCAGAAATGGCCAATTTAGATAAAAATACGATTAAACTTGCTATTGTTGGCGCCGCCGGTTTTGTTGGCTCAATATGCAGTAAATTATTAATCAGACAATTTTCCAATATTGTTTTAATTGATAAAAACATAAAGGGATTAGAAATATTATATAAAACGCTGACAGAAAAGAGATTAAACACAAGCCTATGTGTCTCAAGTGAAATTGAGGAAATTAGTAATGCTGATTTGATCCTGGTTGTAACTAACACGCCGGGGGTAATTGTTAGGTCAAAACATCTAAAATCGGGCGCGATTGTTATAGATGCGGCCCAGCCTAGAAATGTTTCGGCTAAGGTCCCCTACGAAAGAGAAGATGTATTAGTGATTGAGTCCGGAATAGCTGAAGTCGAGGGATTGCATGTGAATTGCGATTTCGGCCTCAAAAAAGAAAATGAAGTATATAGTTGCTTTGCGGAATTATTATTGCTTTGCTGGATGAAAATGTTTGATGAAGATCATATTGATCCTATTCCGGAAGATTATGTGTTGAAGCTGTGGGCAGAATCAGATAAAGCAGGAATCAAAGTCGCTGATTTCAGAAATATTACTGGTTTTATTGATGAATCTAAATTTGCTGAAATATTCAAAAGGCCAATTGTTGATAAAGATGCTATCCATACATAATTACTTCATTAATCTCCATGCGTTCCCCCTTTTTATTGTCGGAACTTTAATACTCTTTAGTGGCGTATTTGTTTGTATTAGCTTAAAAGGGAAAAATAGTGGCATTGCTTTCTTTTTAATGAGTATTAGCGGGGGTGTTTGGTTTTTAGGCACAGCCATGGGCTATCTTTCGAAAAATCCGGAAATTGCGTTGTTGTGGTTTAAAATTGATAACGTTGGAGTGGTTTTCCTTTCCTCAACCGTTTATTCTTTTATAGTCTCTTTCCTGCGGATAGCAGAAAAAAGGAAAGCGCAAATATCCGCCGCTTATATTGGGAGCATTTTATTTTCAACGCTAATTTTAACAACAAACTGGATGGAAACGGGCGTCCATGAATATTTTTGGGGTTATTTCCCAATGTGGGGTTTTCTCAGCTATATGTTTTTGCCATTTTTTTATAGCTATATGATTTATAGTTTTATTGAGATCTTATTCTATTATTTAAATGGTAAAGATCAAAAGGTCAAAAATCAATTGCTTCTCTTTTTGATAGCGTTTGGTATTGCGTATACTTCATCAATTGATTATTTTGCCACTTTTGGCATTTCAATTTATCCGACAAGCTTTTTGTCGATGGGGATATATTTTATGGTTATTGCCTACGCCATCACCAAGCACGAACTTATGGATATCCGGGTCGTCATTACCCGGGCGGCCGCTTATGGTCTCGTGGGAGGCCTGTTGATCGCTTCATTCATCGGTTTAAACTCGTTCGCTCTGCCGCAGGCGGCGGCAATGGCCGCCAATGCTTTGCTGGCCCTGTTTTGGGCGCTAGCGGCGCACCGGTTGAGGGCCTTTATCCAGACCCCCTTGGAAGAAAAATGGATAACAGATTGGTATGACTCGGACAAGCTGATCAACCATATTGCCACCCGGCTGATCCCGGTCCTGGCCAAGGAAGAAGCCTTTAAGATCATTGCCGAAGAACTGAAATCGGCCATAAAGATCAAAAATATCGAAATTAGATCGGGCCAACAGGAGATCGATCTTAAGGATATAACTCAAACAAAAACCGGCTTGATAATCCCGCTCTCTTCGTCGGAGGGGCTTGAAGGGGCGCTTATTTTGGGCCAAAAGACATCCGAAGATTCGTATAACGAAAAAGATTTAACTATTTTCAGGACAATAATGGTCCAGGCGATGGCGATCTTTGACCGGATCCGCCCTTATGAAAAGATCAAAAAAGATTTTGAGGCCAACCAGAAGAAACTCTACGACACCGAAAGACTGCTCGCGCGGTCGGAGCGGATCGCTTCGCTGGCCAATACCATCAGGGAATATAACCATGAGATAAAAACGCCGTTATCCATTATCCGGGGAGAGGCGGCCCTGCTGGTTAAGGAGCCGCGCGATCCCAAATACCTGGAGTGGTTCAAGTCCCTCGTTTATGAACAGGTTGACCGGGCCAACGATATTGTCGAAAGCACCCTCCGCTTGAGCACCCCCAAAGAGCGGAAAGAGATCTCGCTCAACCTTAACGACGTGATGGACGGGGCGCTTAAGCTGTTCCCCTTAACCGGTGTTCACCTGGAAAAAGAGCTGGGCGCTTTGCCTCCCGTCAGCGGCGATCCGGAAGACCTGCAGTTGGTTTTCATTAATCTTTTCAAAAACGCGGTTGAGGCCATGCCGGATGGCGGTACTTTACGGCTTAAGAGCTATTGGCAAAAAACCGGCGAGGAATCGTTTGCGGTCGCGGAGATAGCCGATACGGGCGCTGGGATCCCGCCGGAAAACCTGGACCGTATCTTCGAGCCTTTTTTCAGTTCTCACGTTACCAAGGGGCGCGGACTCGGCCTCTCAATTGTTTTTCGGGTCATCCGCGAACATCTGGGCAGCATCGAAGTAAAAAGCGAGGTGGGGAAGGGTTCGGCGTTTATCGTTAAAATCCCGGTTAAAACCTAGGTTTTTCCTCCGCTTCCCTTATTGAGCTCATCCATTTTATCTATGTGTTTTTCAAAAGTATCCAGCGTCATTTTGATCCGCGCCTTTGGACCGGAAAAAAATCGGTCGATCGCCCCGATCAGCTCTTCTTCGATAATCGGCTTTTTGATATAGCCGCAAACAAAGCCGTCGGTCGCTTTGTCCCATTTCTCCGCGTCTTCGTAGGCCGTCAGCATGATCACCCCGATCTGATCGTCGCTGTATTTTTTCCGCATGATCTCCAGAAATTGCAGGCCGCTCATCTCCGGCATTTTAATGTCCAACAGGATCAGGGATACTTTGTTCGGTCCAAGCAGCGGTTTGTTTTTCTTTAACAATTCAACCGCCTCCAGGCCGTTAGACGCCTTAATGGCCTGATAACGGCCGGTCGCCGCGATCAATTTCGCGATCATCTCGGCCTGTTTAACCTCATCTTCTACCACCATGATCAAGGGTTTATTCATAATCTTTTCGCCTCCATTGTAGGCAAATTATCACACGCCCCCGGCGGCAAGTCAAATATGGGGGAGGGGGTAAAATGACGAATTACGCATTACGTATTACTCGTTACGCATTACTCGTTACGCGTTACGCATTGTGTCAACTTCCCCCTACTGTGCTAGAATATCCCTAACTTTCCTAAGGAGGATAATAAGATGAATAGAGCGAAGAGTTTACTGTTGTTAGTTGTCCGCCAGAGGCGGATGTGCCTTTGGCTCATTAGTTGTTCGTTGTTAGTTAACGTTGCCTTGGCAGTTCCCCAATATTTAAGCTACCAGGGGGTACTGCGCGACAGCGGCAGCAACCTGATCACCGGCACCAAGGCGATGACCTTCCGTGTTTACGATGCCGTCACGGCTGGCACCAAGAAATTCGAGATGATCAGCTCGGAAGTGGTTGTCAGCGGCGGGCTTTATAATGTGATGCTCGGGCCGATCGGCTTTGCCGAACTGGAAAAAGGGCCCCGCTGGCTGGAAGTGGAAGTGGGGGGCGAAATACTCACTCCGCGGATCGAGTTAGTGACGGTCGCTTACGCTGTGTCCGCCGCGAGTGCCGAAGCGGCCGAAACGGTTGGTGGTTTCAGTGCCAACTTGACCGCGACCGCCAACAATCTCCTGCCGCTCGACAGCGACAAGCAGTTGAAAGGGATGTCGGTTTCGGCGGAGGCGGCCGGGAATAATTATGCTTTATTTGTCAATGGCGGGAAGATTGGGATCAAAACTGGATCTAATATGAGTATAGGGACAGGGACGATTACGGCTTTGAGTGGATTAGAATATGTTACAGTTAATAATACTTCTGTGAATTCAACCAGCACAATTTTATTAACTGTTGGACCAAATGCCGCGATTAATTCAAACGCCGGAATTAAGGTAACATTGATAAGTTCAGGAGCTTGGTTCAAGGTTGGGACAATGAACGGCCAAGTCGCTTCTGCGGATATACCTTTTTACTATATGATAATTAACTAAAGACCGATCAGTAAGTGCAATACGGGATCGTATAATCTTTCAATTGCGGTGTATCGGTAATGTTTGGCGAAGTAAAGTTAAATCTGACTTTCGCGCATTGATGGCTAAAACCGCCGTCTATTTGAATTACTCCCCCACTGCCCAAAGTCTGCCAGGTTGACCAGTTCGATCCGCAGTCCCCATTTTGAGTATCAATAGTGATATTCGTCCCGTTGGGATTTGAGAAGGACATCGTCGCTGTCGCTCCGCTCCCGATATTGTTCGGCAATGTCGCGTTGACAGGGACAATATAACCTCCGGAAGTAACGACATTCAAGATCAATGCCCCGCCGGCAGAAATCGGATCCAGACTGTCGGTTGGAGTAATTGTACCAAGTGTCCAATTGGCTGTTTCAAAAATGGTATGAGGTATGCAGGCTGGCGCGGTCTTAAATGTCTTGATATCGGAAGTGGTTAGATGAGCGCAGGTGTCGCTGGCCTCGACCTTCCAATAAAAATTCGTGTTGCCCACCAGAGCTTCGGCCGGCAATAAAGTATATTCACTGGCGGTCAAGCCGGATTTATCGATCACAGGTGTATTAAAGCTGGGATTATCAGCGACAATTAATCTATAGGTCACGGCATCTCCGGCGTCGGGATCGGTCGAATCGGTCCAGTCAAGCTTGGGGGTCGTCGAAACATTGACCACTCCGTCCAGCGGCAAGAGTAAATTAAAAGTGCTGGGCGAATTGGTGCAAACCACCGGCAGAGCGGTTATAAAATGAAAGACTTGCGGGGTTGATTGAACGATGGTCGGGCACTTGTCCTGCGCGGCCACGCCGAAATAATAATCTTTGCCGGTCAAGAGCTGTTCGGCTGGTGTAACCTGGTACTGGTTGTCCGTCAGGTTGGATTTATTGATCACGCATTGGGTCAAGATATTGTCGGTGCAAACTTTCAGCTGATAGGTAACGCCGTCACCAAAGTCGCTGTCGCTGGAAGCTTGCCAGATGACTAGCGGTTGGATGGAAACGCCGGTCACGTTATTGGCCGGCGATTGCAGATCAAAAGCCGCCGGGGCCTGGCTGCAGTAATTAAAACCGGCTTCTTCGGTCAGCGCGTCATGAGCGTCAAGCGCGTCGACTACATCGGCCTCAAGAGTCTCGGCGACGTCGGCCTCCTGAAGCGTTTCCGCCACGTCAGCCTCTTCAAGCGTCTCGGCGACGTCAGCTTCCTGAAGCGTTTCCGCCGCGTCGGCCTCTTCAAGCGTTTCCGTGACATCGGCATCGGTGACTTCGGGCAGGCTGGCATCGTGGATCTCTTCTGTCCCGGCATCAAACACGTCGATTAGGGTATCGGGCCGAGTATCGACCGGCGCGTCGATCGGCGGAGCGATCGGTCCGGCGTCGCCTTCCGGCGTCATCCAGTCGGCGACAACCCCGCAGTTGAGGGGCGAGGGGATTGGCGTGAATATAAAATTGTATATACTTTTCGAGACCGAACTGATATCTGACATGATTGCCTCCTGCTGGTTATTAAGAATGGCCGCATATCTATCGGGGGCTAATTTCCGAAATTTCACTCAATGTGCTAAAATACTAACCATGAAGAAAAAGCCGACCTTTTCCGGTTTCGGCAAACCGGGGGAAAAAGTCGAAGAACTGCCGGAGCAGTACCTCTTGTCCGGCAAGGGGACCGACCTCGGCTGTGTTCTCCTGGTCAACGAAGAGATCGAGCGGCCGTCACTTCTCGAACTTGAGGTCCGCGGCCAGCTCAAGCTCGGCGCCCCCTGGGCCCGCCTCCGGATCGAGGTCTTCGATAAAGGCGAACCGAACATCCCGGCGACCTCGTTCGAAGATGAGTACCTGAAAGAGGGCCTGTCGGCCGAAAATTTTAAACATTTTTCTTTTCCGATCCTGGGGATCGTCAAACACCCCGCCAAGGTCCAGATCATGGTCGTTGGCCCGTCGGAAACCGATCTTGAAATACGCCACATCCACCTTCGCTAAATTATGTTTGTGCAGCCTGCTTTATCTCTCCCTGACCGCCTGCGGGGACTCTAACGTGACCCCGGCCAAGCCTGCCGATTGCGCCACGGGCGCCTTTGTCAACGGGATGGAGAATATCGCCTCATTTGAAACGCTGATCGGCAAAAAATTGGCGGTCGTCCTTTGGTATGTTAACTGGGGTGACCCTTTCCCAAAGACGGAAGCCGACCTGGTCAGCGCCAACGGCAGCGCCCCGCTTATTACCTGGGAGCCGTGGATCACCAATGAGGCGGGGACACTTGAGGCTATCGCGTCCGGCAGTTACGAAAGCTATGTCCGCCAGTTTTTCCAGGCGGCCAAGGCTTGGGGTGGCCCGGTCTTCCTCCGCTTTGCCCACGAAATGAACGGCAACTGGTATCCGTGGGACGGGGCGCACAATGGCGGAAGCGCCGGACCGGCCAGTTATAAAAAAGCCTGGATCTACATATATGATGTTAAACAAGCGGTCGGGGCGGATAACGTCAAGCTGGTCTGGTGTCCGAACAATATTGATCAGCCGGCGGAGAGCTGGAATGCCGCGGCCAATTACTATCCGGGCGACGCCTATGTCGATTGGCTCGGGATGGATGGCTACAATTGGGGCTGGGAGCGGTGGCAGTCATTCGACGAGGTCTTTAGCGATATTTATACCAAATTGACCGCCCTCTCTACCAAGCCGCTGCTGATCGGTGAGTTTGCCAGCGGCACCAAGGAAGCGGACGAAAAAGCGGCCTGGATCACCGATGCTTTTGAGAAGATCAGGACAACTTACCCCCGGATCAAGCTCTGTTGCTGGTTCAATGTTAATAAAGAACGCGACTGGCGCCTCGATTCTTCCCCCGCCGCCGCGGCCGCCGGCAAAGCCGCCTTGCAAAACGCTTGGTTTTTAGGTAAAATATAACGTTAGTCTTTTAAACAGTCCCTTTGAGGTCGTTTAGAGAGGAATGTCTTTTTGCAACGGCCAAATAAGCATAACAATAAAGGGCTCCGCGCCAGGATCAAACAAAATAGGATCGCCTATTATTTTATCGCCCCTACGGCGCTGGCGATGCTTCTCCTCCACATCTTCCCGATCGCCCAAGGGATCTACATGGCCTTCCTCGATCTCAACCAGTTCACCCTGCAAAGGTATCTCCTGGCCCCCTTTGTCGGGCTAGACAATTTCTACGCCGTCCTGATCGACCCGGGAAGCCCGATCCGGATCGGCCTGTTCGAAGCGGTGCGCAACACGGTCATCTATACCGTGGTGGTCACTATCGGCACGCTGGTGGTCGGCATGATCGTGGCGCTCATGGTCCACCGTAATTTCTGGGGCCGCTCCATGGTCCGGACCCTCTTCATGTTCCCTTGGATCGTCCCGACCTATGTGACCGGCCTGCTCTGGGGGATCATGTGGCTGCGGGAGGGGGGGCTGGTCAATGTTATGCTGGTCGACTGGCTCCATCTCATGCCGCATAAAGTATCCTGGCTGACCGGGACCAACACCATCTGGGCGATCATCATCCCGACCATCTGGCGCTTCTGGCCCCTTTCCATGCTAATGCTCTTGGCCGGACTGCAGACCATTCCTGAAGAGCTCTACGAAGCGGCCGATATTGACGGGGCAGGGCCGTGGCGCAAGTTCTGGATGATCACCTGGCCGATGCTCCGGCCGGTCTGGTTCATCCTGATCCTCTTCGGCCTGATCTATAATACCTATTCATTTAATATCGTTATCATGATGTTCGGTTTCGGGGCCGGCTTCCCCGGAGAGTGGGGCGATCTAATGATGACCAATATCTTCCGCAATTCGTTCCAGCTCTGGAACTTCGGCACCGGCGCCGCCGCCTCAGTCCTATTATTGATCGTCATGATTGCCATCGTTAACGTTTGGTTCCGCTACTTTAAGCGGGCCGAGGAGATGTCATGATCCCGTTGCCCTATTACGTTAAAAAGCGGATCGTCAACATCATTATCAGCGCCATCATGCTGATCATGCTGGCCATCACCCTCCTGCCGGTCGGCTGGATGGTCTTCTCCTCCCTCAAGAGCTCGACCGATATCGCCATTGGCCGGGTCGGCCTGTCGCGCAACCTGGCCGGCCAGCCGGTTGTCCACTGGGAAAATTACGTTGACATGTGGAAGAACGTCAACTTTGGCCTGTATTTAAAAAATTCCCTGATCATCTGCGGCTCGACGATGGTCCTGGCGATGATCTTCTCCACTCTGGCGGCTTACGCCTTGTCGCGTTTCCGCTTTCCCGGCTCCGATCTCTTCAGTAACGCCATCCTGGCGACCCAAATGATCCCGGCCATCATGTACCTTATTCCGCTTTATATCATGTTCGTCAAGTTCACGGTCCTGACCGGGATACCGGTCAAGGGGACCTTTACCGGCATAATTTTGATCTATTCGGCCTTCTTTATCCCTTTCTCGATCTGGATCCTGCGCGGCTTTTTCGCCTCGATCCCCAAAGAGCTGGAAGAGGCGGCGTTAATCGACGGTTGTAACGCGTTCCAGGTCTTCCGGCATGTCGCCCTGCCGCTGGCCATGCCGGGGATCATCGCCACCGGCATCTACGTTTTCCTGACCGCCTGGGACGAGCTGATGTTTGCCTGGGTCCTGACCAATGCCGATACAATGACCATCCCGGTCGGCATCCGGCTCTTTGTCGGCAACTACCAGAACCGCTTTGACCTGATGATGGCCGCGGCGACCGTGGCCACCGTGCCGGTCGTCATCTTGTTCTTTATGCTCCAGAAACATATCGTCAAAGGTTTAACCGCCGGAGCGGTGAAGGGGTAATCAAATGAACATCAAACTTCAAACTTCAAACTTCCAAACAAATATCAAGAAGCAAATATCAAAGCCCAAAATTATTATGATTTGTTTGTTGGCCTTTGCCTTTTGTTTTGAGGTTGGAGGTTTGATGTTGGAAATTCCTGCGGGGGCTATGTCTCAACCCGCCGGCGGGGCGGCCAAACAGCAGGTCTTTGTCGGCGTCTTCCGCGAAGGGGCGCCGAAGAACATGAATTTTATCAAGCAATTTGAACTGCAAACCGGGAAGAAACAGGCGATGATCATGTGGTACCAAGATTGGGCCCAGCCTTTCCCGAAGGAAGATGTTTTGAATGTTGTTAACTACGGCGCGGTGCCGCATATTGTTTGGGAGCCGTGGTACTGGGGGGACAAGGAGAAGATCACGCTGGCCGATATCAGCTCCGGGAAGTGGGACGAATATCTCCGCTCCTGGGCCAAACCTATCAAGGAGATCGGCCAACCGATCTTCCTGCGGGTCGGCCACGAGTTCAATATCGAAGGTTATCCCTGGGGGATAGTCAATAACGGCAAGAACCCCGAGAATTACATTAAAGCCTTTCGCCATATCGTCGACCTCTTCCGGCGCGAAGGGGCGACTAACGTCAAATGGGTCTGGGCGCCGATGAACTATTCTTTCCCCACCGAGAGCTGGAATGACTGGGCCAAGGCCTATCCCGGCAATGATTATGTCGATTGGGTCGGCTTTGACGGCTATAACTGGGGGACGACCCAGAGCTGGAGCGATTGGCAGGTCCTCAAATACCTCTTCCGCGAGCAGGTCCGCTTGGCCCGCAAACTTTGGCCGGCCAAGCCGGTCATGATCGCCGAGTTCGCCTCGGCGGAAAAAGGAGGCAATAAGGCGGCCTGGATCAAGGAGCTCCCCGGTTACCTTAAAACGAGCATGCGCGATATCGACGCCATCGTCTGGTTCGATGAAAAGAAAGAGACCGACTGGCGGATCAATTCGACCCCCGCGGCGCTGGCCGCCTTCAAAGCGATCATGAAGGACCCGCTCTTTTCGAGCTCCGGTCCCGACCTGGCGGCTTACACCGTTTCGCCGGAAAAATTTGTCAAGAAAATTGCTACCGCCGTCAGGGCCGCAGGGGTCAAGATCGACGGGCGGCTGGACGAGTGGACAAAGGCTGTGCCGCTGGTCATGAAAGATGGAAGTTACTTTAAGGAAGGTTTGACCTGGGGCGGCCTGGCCGACCTGTCAGGCCAGGTCTATTTTATGTATGACGATCAGAACCTCTACGTTGCGGCTAAGGTCACCGACCGGGTCCCGCTGGTCAACAATAAAGAGCGGCAGGAGATCTGGAACGGCGACGGGCTGGAAGTGGTCATGAGCACCGATCCCGGCGCCAGCCAAAAGCGCGAATCATTTGAGAACGGCGATTACCAGCTCGGCTTCGGCACCGGCGATGGCCGGGACGTGAAACCGTCGATCTGGAACTGGCAGAGACGAAGAAGCCCAACGGGAAGTGAAATTTCCGTAAAAAAGGTCGATAATCCGTTAGGGTACATTCTGGAAGCAAAGATCCCCTGGAGTTTCTTCGGGACATTCGTCCCGTCGGCCGGGAGCAAGGTCGGTTTTGACCTGGCTATCGACGACGCGGACCTGACCGGCGAACGCGAGAGGCAGTTTATCTGGAATGGCGATTTCTATTTCTACAAGGACCCCGGTGTTTGGGGGGTTCTTGAGTTCAGATAAAAAGGGGGAAAGAAAATGATGAAAAGACTGATTATTGTTTCTTTGTCTTTATGTCTCTTTGTTCCGATGGTGATGGCCTTTGCCGGGCCGGCACCGAAAGCACCTGCGGCCCCGGTGGCCGAGGCCCCGGTCGCTTTAGCCGAAAAAGTTTTCCTGATCGATAATTTCGAGTCCGGCAGTATCAAGTCGCCGCGCGAGTGGTGGACCTTTGACCTGCCAAAAGTTGAGGCGGTGACTAATCAGGACCTCAAGGGCGGCAACGAACAGGTCGCTTCAGAGGTTGGTAATTTCTCCATGCTCCTTAACGGTGTGGCCAAGAACTGGTACGCCGGCGGTTGCGGCACTTATATTGCCAAGGAAGGGCAGGACCTTAGCCGCTACAGCACTTTCACCCTGGATATCTTCGGCAACGGGCCGGGTTCCGGCACGCTGAAGGTCGAACTGGCCGATGATGACAACAACAACTGGCAGGTCGAGCAGGATTCGGCCAAGAACTACGCTTTCACCAAGGATGACAAGTTTGTCTACGAGGTGAAGATCGACTGGAACGGCTGGAAGCGCGTGGCTATCCCGCTGGCCGATTTTACCGATGAGAACCCGATGGTCGGCGATGACGTCTGGAACCCGGCGCAGACCACCGGCTCCGGCGGTTTACTGCAAGTTCAGTTCGTCGCTCTGGCCATCTCGGAAAAGGGGAAGATCAACTTTAACGTTGATAACGTTTCCCTGACGACAGGCCAATAAGGAAGGGATGATGTCCAGACTGATTACTGGACTATTGTTAATAGTTTTGTTCGCCGGGACGGCCGCAGCCGAGCTGGCGCGGCCGTTCGGCGAGTTCTGGAATAACCTCAGTTATTACGATACCAATCTTGAACGGAAAGGTTTTGCCTCGCTCCTCGGCCGGTTCGAAGGGAAGGTCGGGTTGGAACTCTTTGACAGCCCCCTCCAGGTCTACGGCGCCTACTACGCGACTGCCGCCCAAAGCCAAGATTACTGGGATAACGCCGTTTATTACGGCCCCGGCCTCCGTTTCCGGCCGCTGGCCGGTTTTAAAGGTTCTGGTTGGCTGGACGAATGGCTGCCGGATGTGAAGGTCTTTTACGAGACCCTCAACTCGTCGTTCTTCAAGGACGCCGTTTCGGGCGAAGCAAATAAAAGAACTGATACCCGCTATGGTCTCGACCTCTGGCACGAGTGGAACCTCAATAATCCCGATTTGAATAACTTCTGGGGCGAGCTCTGGGCGAATTATTCGTCGCGCAGCACCAACTTCAGCTGGACCGATTTCAAAGGGACGGTCCTCTATTTCCAGCCAAAGTTGGGCCGCCATCTGGGGCGGGGGATCGAGCCCTACATCAAGGCCGATCTCACCACTTCCAGCCAGCCGGATTACTGGTTGAACGTCGCTGACTATGGCATCGGTATCCGCTTTGAGCCGTGGCGGCGCGACTATCCGTCAAACGACTCGATCCTGAAAAAGTTCAAGATGTTCGCCGAGCTCCTCTCCGTCAATTATCTCAAGGACAAACCGGCCGACCCCAACCTGACCGTCGAAAGAGACGCTCGCTTCGGCGTCGAATTCTCTTACGGCCGCTAAGATGTTCCTGGTGGTCGGCCTCGGCAACCCCGGACCGGAATACGCCGCCACCCGGCATAACCTCGGCTTCAAAGTGATCGAAGAATTGGCGGTCCGCCTCGGTTTGAAATCGCTCAAAGCAAAACACCAATCTTTAGTTGGCGAAGCCGATATAGCCGGCCATAAAGTTATCCTGGCCCAACCGCAGACCTTCATGAACAATTCCGGGACGGCGGTACAGGGTTTGCTGAACTGGCATAAGCTCGACCGGAGCTCCTTGATCGTTATCTATGACGATGTTGATCTGGAAATCGGCCAGATCAGACTGCGGGAAAAAGGGGCGGCGGGCGGACATCACGGCGTCGAATCGATCATTGCCGTGTCCGGCGGTTCAGATTTTATCCGGGTCCGCGTCGGGATCGGCCGCGAGAGCCTCTCCGGCGATGTGGCCGATTATGTTCTCCAGCGGATACCGCCGGCCGAACGGGATAGCCTGGCCGAGGCGGTCATGACGGCGGCGGAAGCGGTTGAAGCGATCATTCGGGACGGCCTGCCGGTGGCGATGAATAAGTACAATACTTAAATGCCGCTAAACGAAATCCTCAAGACCATTGAGTCCTCCCCATATTTCAAAGAGAAACTGGCGCGACTCAAAGCTGGTGACCGGACCAGCTTTTCCGGTTTGGCCGGTTCGGCCAAATCAGTTTTGGCCGCCTTACTGGCCGGGCAGGGGAAAGATCTGCTGATAGTCACGAGCAGTGCCCTGTCCGCCGAGCGTTTGGGCCGGGAGATCGAGCTTTTGACCGGGAAAATTCCCCTGGTCTTTCCCTCGCTTGATCTCCTGGAAGAAACTATTCTCCCCAGCAAGGAATTGATCGGCGAGCGGCTGGCGGTGCTCAATGCCTGGCGGGAGGGGAAGGGCTCTGCGGTCATCGCCCCGCTAAAGACGATGCGGCAAAAGACCAGCCGGGCGGTCGAGAGCCTTAAGTTATCAGGCGACCAGAATATCAGGATCGATACGCTCATTGGTAAATTGGTCGATCACGGCTACAAGCGTTTTGCTATAGTTGGGGAGAGAGGTGAGTTCAGCGTCCGGGGCGGGATCGTCGATATTTTCCCGATCAATGCCGACCGCCCCGTCCGCTTGGAGCTGTTCGAAGATAAACTGGAATCGCTCCGCGAATTCGAGCCTTTTTCCCAACGTTCGGTCAAGAAGATCAACGAGACAATCATTCTCCCCGCTTATGAAAAACCGGAGGTCAGGATCATTGACCTGGTCCCGGCGGGGGCGCTCGTCGTCCTCGACGAACCGTTGGAGCTTAATCGCCTGGCGGATGACCTGGCGGCTGTTGAGCCTCGAGTCAGGGCGGAACTTTCCACGTTCCTGGCGGCCGGGGAAGAGCCGTTCTTTACCGCCGCGCCGAGTTATCTCGGCCAGCCGGAAACCTTACCGGCCCAGGCGGTCATTGTTTCGAAGCATGCCCCCCGGCTCAAAGCGGAACTGCCGGACAAAGAGGTTTTCACCGGAGAGTTGAGGGGCGGTTTCAGCTGTCCGGGGTTAATGGTCGTGACCGACCGGGAGCTTTTCGGTGAAGAGCCGGCCAAACGGCGTCCCGGCAAGGTGGTCAAAGAAGGAGTGGCGGAAAACCTCCTGGCCGACCTGAAGGTCGGCGATTATGTCGTCCATGAGAACTACGGGATCGGGCTTTTTCAGGGGATGAACGAGCTCGAGATCGACGGGGTCAAGCAAGAATACCTGCTGATCCAGTATGATGATGAGGCCAAGCTTTACGTCCCGCCGCCCCTGGTTGGACTGGTCGAGAAATACGTCGGCGGCAAGGAGTCCCGCCCGAGACTAAGCCGCCTCGGCACCCGCGATTGGCAGAAGACCCGGACCAAGGTCAAAGAGTCGCTCCGCGACATGACCCAGGAACTGCTGCAGTTGTACGCCCTGCGCCAGAAAGTTACCGGGACCGCTTACCCGCCGGATGATATCTGGCAAAAGGAGCTCGAGGCGACCTTCCCCTATGAAGAAACTCCTGACCAGGCCAAGGCGATCGCCGCGGTCAAGGCCGACCTCGAGTCCCCCCGGCCGATGGACCGGCTGATCTGCGGCGATGTCGGTTACGGCAAGACGGAAGTGGCGATCCGGGCGGCCGCCAAAGCGGCCGCCGCCGGCCGGCAGGTCGCTTTTCTCGCCCCGACCACCATCCTGGTCGAACAGCATTACAATAATTTTAAAGAGCGTTTCAAGAACCTCCCGTATGTCGTCGAGATGCTCTCCCGTTTCCGGTCCAAGGCGGAACAGGCGGCGACGGTCAAGGCGCTGGCCGAGGGGAAGGTCGATATTGTCATCGGTACCCATCGGCTCCTCTCCAAAGATATCAAGTTCAGGGACCTCGGCTTGCTGATCGTCGACGAAGAGCAGAAGTTCGGCGTCACCCACAAGGAAAAATTGAAAAAGTTGAAGGCGAGCGTCGACGTCCTGACGCTGACCGCCACCCCCATTCCCCGGACCCTCTATTTTTCCCTCTCCGGCGTCCGGGAAATGAGCCTGATCACTACTCCGCCGGTCGACCGTTCGCCGATCCGGACCTATGTCATCCCTTTTTCGGAGAACGTTATCCAGGAAGCGATCCGGCGGGAACTGGACCGGGGAGGGCAGGTCTATTTTGTCCATAACTATGTCGAGACGATCGATGGCTTTGCCGCCAAGATCAGGCGCCTGGTCCCCGAAGCGCGGGTCGCTATCGGCCACGGCCAGATGAAAGAGGCCGAGCTGGAGAAGACGATGCTTGGTTTCCTGGCCGGGGAATATGACGTCCTGGTCTGTACTTCGATCATTGAATCGGGGTTAGATATAACCAACGTGAATACCATTTTGATCGATCAGGCGGCCCGTTTTGGCCTCTCCCAGCTTTACCAGATCAGGGGGAGGGTTGGGCGCTCGGCGGTTAGGGCATATGCCTATCTTTTCTACCAACCGGAGCGGGAGATCAGCGACGAGGCGATAGAGCGGCTCAAAGCGATCCAAGAATTTACCGCCCTTGGTTCGGGCTATAAGCTGGCGATGCGAGATTTAGAAATAAGGGGTTCCGGCAATCTGCTGGGAGCGCAGCAATCAGGGCATATCTATGAGGTCGGATTTGACCTCTACTGCGAGTTACTCGAAGAAGCGGTCCGGGAGATCAAGGGTGAGAAGGTGACGCCGCCGCGCGAAGTGGAGATCGATCTACTGGTCGAAGCCTCTATCCCGGCCGATTATGTGACTGACGAGCGCCAACGGATCGCCCTCTACCGCCGAATGAATATGATCAGCGCGGCAGGGCAGATCGCCGAGCTCAAGAACGAATTTGAAGACAGGTTTGGCAAGATTCCGCCCCAGCTGGCTACCTTATTAAGGTTGATCGAGCTGAAAACATTTGCCTTGCAGTCCGGGGTCAAAAGCGTTAAGGAAGAAGGGGGTCAGATCAGGATAGAATGGGTCGAGAAGAAGGTGAAAGTGATCGCGGCGAGAGGGGACAAGATCAGGAGCGCATCGCTAAGTATTGCTGGATGATGTTCTGATCGCGGACGATGACCATCGGCTTCCCCTTGGGTGTTTTGATGACCAATTTATCCGGAGTAACTTCAACATTCCCCGTGCCGGAATCCTGGCTGGAGGTCTGCACCAAATAATTGATCACCAGGAGCTTCAAGATCTCTGGGTTGAGCTTGTCGCCGACAAAGACCATCGGCTCGACCGTGAATTCAGTATGGCGGGCGGCGATGACCGAGGCGTTACCGCTCCGGCGCCATAATTCCTTTAACAATCCTTCAAGTTTTTCTAAAGCGCTTTGTTCCATTGTTGTTCTCTTATCCTAAAGCCTGGTTTTCCTGGTGCAGGGCTTTGGCGGCCGCGGCAATATCTTTAAGGCCGGCTGCAGAGGCGAGAGAGAAAATGACCTGAGCGATCGAGCCGCATTGCTGAAAAGTCGCGGCAGATTCGTTGTGCTCCGGACGCTCCGGGGTAAGGACCAGTGGCTGTGGGTTGATCGCCTGCGGCGAGATCTGGGCGACATCGGTCGGGGCCGGCTTGGAAATTAGCCGCCTGGTGACCCGGTTCTCCGGCGAGATTTTAGCCTGATCGATGACGCCAATCTTGACCTTATTTATATAATCAGCTGTTGCGCCTATGGCCATCTTATGCTTCCCATCCTAATTTTCCCGCTTTCAGGTCACGCTTGACGATCGAGGCGAGCTGGGGTAATTCCTTCGGCTGGAGGCCGAAGTTCAGGTTAAAATACTTGACGACTTGCTCCGCTTTGATCTGCGGGTTGATATGGGCTTTGTCGTCGGTAATGACCGGCTGGCCGTCGATCCTAAGCGCCCCCAGGATGTCGATGACCTCCATTGGGGAACTAAGCCCGAGCGCTTTCAGGTCGGGGCCGCCGCTATTGCTTTGTATAGGTCCTACTGCCATGTTGTTTTTTTACGCTCTCCTCTTCACTCTTATTATCGTGGTTTGAGGGGTAAAACTTGCATCCTCACCCCCCTCTCCATTTGCCCCTAACCCCTCTCTCCCCTTCCACCTTAATAAGGGGGAAGGGGATGGGGGATAGGGGTGGGCCAGGGAGAATGCTATAATAAAGCCATGCCAAAAACAGGCCAAAAATTCGAGGATCTGGTCGGGATAGTCAAAAAACTCCGGAAAAAGTGCCCCTGGGACAGAGAGCAGACTATCGAGTCGCTCAAGCCCTACCTGGTCGAAGAGGTCTATGAGGCGCTTCAGGCGATCGATGATAAGGATTACGCTAAACTGGGGGATGAGGTTGGGGATATGCTCCTCCACGTTGTGATGCTCTCGGTCTTTGCCGCGGAGGATAAGCTGTTCAATATTAACGATGTCATCGAATCGATCTCCGCCAAGATGGTCCGCCGCCATCCTCACGTTTTCGGGACGAAGAAAGCCAAGACGAAAGAAGAGGTTTGGGCGAAGTGGGAAAAGATCAAGCAAAGCGAAAGAAAGGTACCTGGTACCAGGTACCCGGTACCAGGGGAGAGGAAAGGGATGTTGGATGGGATACCGAGGGCTTTGCCGGCACTTTACCGGGCGGATAAAGTCCAGAAACGGGTGGCCAGGGTTGGGTTTGACTGGGATCAGGTGGCGGGGGCTTGGGAAAAAGTTCATGAAGAGCTAGATGAAGTTCATGAACTTTTAACTTCAAACCTCAAACATCAAACATCCAAACAAAAGGCAAAGGACAAATTACCAAGGATCAAAGAGGAGATTGGGGACCTGCTTTTTGCGATCGTGAATGTCGCCAGGAAGCTCGACCTGAATGCCGAGGAAGCGTTGCAGGGGGCGAACAATAAGTTCATCCGCCGCTTTGCCCGGATCGAAACAGAGCTGGCCAAGCGGCCGCTGACCGTGGCCGAAATGGACGATCTATGGGCCCAGGCCAAAGCCGCCGAAAAGTGATATAATGATACCCTCACCCCCTTAATCCCCCTCTCCCGGAGGGAGAGGGGGAAATAAAATGATTTTGTCGAAGCACCCTCTCCCTTTGGGAGAGGGTGAATACTTTGCCCTAGCGGGTGAGGGGATTAGGAAAACAAATGAAAACTAACTGGCGTAATATTTTGACTTATCTGTTGCTGATAATGATCGGCCTGGCGATCGTCGCCCCGCTCTTTTCCAATGAGCCCAAGGTTAAAGAGGTCTCTTTTTCCGATTTCCTCAATTATGCCGATAAGGCCCAACTGGCCAAGGTGACCGTCGCCGGCGATATCATTTCCGGCGAGCTGATGAACAAGAGTAAATTCCGCACCCGGGCGCTTAACTACCCCAATCTGGTCCCGATGCTTCGGGAGAAGGGGGTGGCGATCAGCGTCGAAGCCCCGCTCGAATCGAACTGGTTCTGGAACCTGATCATCCAACTCCTCGTTCCGGTCGCCTTTTTTGCCGTTATCTGGTGGCTGATGATCCGCCAGGCGCAGGGGGCTAATTCGCAGGCGATGCAGTTCGGCCGGGCGAACGTCAAGCCGCTGTCGGGAAAGTTCAACATTACTTTTGCCGATGTCGCCGGCGTGGACGAAGCGAAGGAAGAGCTGAAAGAGATCGTCGAGTTCCTCAAGACGCCGGCGAAGTTTCAGGCGCTGGGAGCCAAGATCCCCAAAGGGCTTCTGCTGATGGGGCCGCCCGGGACCGGTAAAACCTTGCTGGCCAGGGCGATCGCCGGCGAAGCCGGGGTCCCTTTCTTTTCGATCTCGGGCTCCGACTTTGTCGAAATGTTCGTCGGCGTCGGCGCCTCGCGCGTCCGCTCGATCTTTGACCAGGCGAAAAAACAGACCCCCTCGATCATCTTTATGGACGAGATCGACGCCGTCGGACGCCACCGCGGGGCGGGACTGGGGGGCGGGCACGACGAGCGGGAACAGACCCTCAATCAGCTGTTGGTCGAGATGGACGGTTTCGACCCGAAAACCAATGTCATTGTCATTGCCGCGACCAATCGGCCGGATATCCTCGACCCGGCGCTCCTTCGTCCGGGGCGGTTCGACCGGCAGATCGTCCTCGATAAACCGGACCTCAATGGGCGCGAAGATATTCTCAAAATACATGCCAAAGGGAAACCGTTGGCGGCCAATGTTGACCTGAAAATAGTCGCCCGCCGCACCCCCGGGTTTACCGGTGCCGACCTGGAAAATGTCCTGAACGAGGCCGCCATTCTCGCCGCCCGGGCCGACAAAAAAGAGGTGGCGATGGACGAAGTGGAGGAGGCGGTCGACCGGGTGATGGCCGGACCGGAGAAAAAGAGCCGGGTCATCTCCGACCGGGAAAAACAGATCATCGCCTACCACGAGGTCGGCCATGCCGTCCTTTCCCAGGTCTTGCCCAACGCCGACCGGGTTCACAAGATCTCTATCCTGCCGCGCGGGCTGGCCCTCGGTTATACCCTGCAATTGCCGCTGGAAGATAAATATCTGGTGACCCGTGGCCAGGCGGTTGACCAGATCACCGTTCTCATGGGCGGGCGGGTGGCGGAAGAGCTCTTCTTCAACGAAGCGACCTCGGGGGCGCATAACGACCTGGAGCGGGCGACTGACCTGGCCAAGCGGATGGTCACGGAATTCGGCATGTCGGCGCTGGGGCCGCGCACCTTTGGGCGCCAGGACCGGCAGATCTTCCTGGGCCGGAGCATGGGGGAAATGAAAGATTACAGCGAGCAGACCGCCGACGAGATCGACCACGAGATAGAAAAGATCATCAACGATTGCCACGCCCGGGCCAACACGGTCCTTGGTAAGAACCGAGCGAAAATGGAAGAGATCGCCAAGGTCCTGATCGAAAAAGAGACGCTGGAGAATATCGATCTCGAGACGGCGCTGAAAGGGCTCAATGCCTAAGATCATTGCTTGTGTCCCCAATTTTTCAGAAGGGGTCGAGCTGGAGCTGGTTGAAGAGATCGTCGCCGCCATCAAGGCGGTGCCGGTGATCGACCTCCATTCCGATCCGGACCACAATCGTTCGGTTGTGACCATGGTCGGCGAACCGGACCAGGTCCGGCAGGCCGCTTTTGAACTGACCGAGCGGGCGATGCAGTTGCTCGACGTCAATAACCACGCCGGCGCCCATCCTTTTATCGGCGTGGTCGATGTCATTCCCTTTGTCCCAATCAAGGGTTGTAAGATGAAGGACGCCGTCGAATTGGCCCATAAGCTGGGGGAAGAGCTCTGGAAAAAATTGTCCCTGCCGGTCTTCTTTTACGGCCAGGCGGCCAAGATCAAAGAACGGAAAGAGCTCCCTTATGTCCGCCAAGGGGGTTATGCCGCCCTAAAAAGAGAGATCGGCCAGCCGCACCGCAAGCCCGATGTTGGCCGGGGGTTGCACCCTACGGCCGGAGCGGTCGCGGTCGGAGCCAGGAATTACCTGATCGCTTTTAACGTCAATCTAAAGAGCAATGATCTGGATGTTGCTAATTCTATTGCCCAGAACATCAGGGAGAGTAGTGGCGGGCTCCCTGGGGTACGGGCGATCGGTATTGATCTGGCCAGCCGGGGGCTCACCCAGGTCTCGATCAATATCGTCGACCACGAGAAAACCTCGCTGAAGAAGGCGTTTGATGAGGTTCACAAATGGGCCAAGGAATATAAGGTCAAAGTAATCGAGTCAGAAATTGTCGGTTTAATACCGGCTTCAGCCGCCTTTGAAGGGATGAAAGAGTATCTTAAATTAAGGTCACTGAATAAGAATATGATACTCGATACTTATCTGTAATTAAGGATGTCCTTAAGGATTAATTAGCAGTTTTAATTCTAAAATAATCGATGTAATTTCCTTGATTTTTGTTATCGATAAAGTATTTGTATTAAACGCAGGGGCCAGCTCGTTTGTTAGTCTCAATAAACTTTCCGCCTTTTCTTTGTCTCCAGGTTTTAACCCTTTCCTGCCCAATATTTCATTGATGCGCATTCTGATCCCGGCTATCAAAGCTTGATTATGCGGCTGGCGCATTCTAATCTTAAGATTTTCAGGATTAATCTTTTTCTTTAAACCAATACCGCCCCCTTCGCCCTTGATCAGATGTTTTATCGCCCAAACCCAAGCCGCGCTGTCTTCCTCTGTCCATTTATTTTCCGCCGGTTTGGCGTCCTCTCTTTTTGGCTTCTTTGCTTCGCTCGCATCCGCTTTAAACTCGATCTGATACGCTTCGCTTGAGTTTAATCCGTCATACCGATATATTTTTACTCCCCCCATAAAATCTTTGAATATTTTTTTCAATTCGTTCATCACCTTTGGATGGATCGAAGGAGCCACAATCCGATATTCGATTTCTTTTATTGCCCCGCTTTTTAATGCCGCGGCATATTTTCTGGCCTGGCTGATGAACTTGTTTATTCTTGATCTTTCCGCTTCTTCGATCTCCCCGGTCTGCATCCACCGGAAACTAAAACAGCTCTTTATCTCTATTATTCCTTTTTTGGAGTTTCTATAGCCGTCCGCGATTAATTTTTCTCTGGTTCTTCTTGGGGCGTTTCCATTTATGTAATAGCCCCCTCCTTCTTGCCTGGCGACCTCTGCCGGATAATAACCTATTTCCCCCAGATCTTTCCCGGCTTCCGTCAAAGTAGAACCATCACCTTCTTCATTCAGGATATTGGCGAGGAAAATCATTTCATAAGCCGCGCCTTCTGGTCCAAAGTCATGCGGATTGCTGGCATCCCTTGCTGAGACTCTATCCAGCAATCCATTCAGCCCTTTAATTTTTCTTCTTAATAATTCATTTGCGGCGGTCATGGCTTTTTCACCCAGAGGCGTCCCGTTTAAGGGGCTTCCCTCAATAAACTGCCGAATTGTATCTTCATTGATTTCCAATCTGGCTGGCGCAAGAGCTGAAGCAGGGGCAGGAGAAGGGACTGGCATTGGAGAAAGAACTGGTGGTGGAGAAGGCAACACGCCGCCAGGAGTCACAACAATATCCTTTGGCTCCGGCGAATTAACAGGAACGTCTTCTTTTAAATATTCAAGTTCCGGCCCAACCGCGGATCTGATCTTCTCTCTTTTTATCACGACATCCTTGGCTATTCTAAATTGAGCGGCAAGGTCCGATAGGGCCTTTATATTCCCTGTATTTAATTTTGTCAGCAGGATGTGAACAATGACGCTGCTTTCTTTATCCGGGCTTTTGTTTGTATACTTTTCGATATCAGATGCTAATTCATTGAAAATTTCGGTCTCTGAACCGGGGGTGGCTTGGCTCCTTAATGAATCAACAAAAGCAGAGAGCGGGACTGAAATAAGGCCGACATTGACTTTTTCAATCGGGTGCTCAGTTTTTTCTACTTCAATATCGAGAGACGACAAAATTAATTGGCGAACCCCGTTTAATCTCCTGGCAATATTATTATAAAGATCAATAGGTTGATAATCGGTCGGGAAAATCCCCTCCTTAACCTGTCCCAAAGCGCGCAGTTCAAGCTCGGCGGCTCTTAGCCGCAGATTAGCGCTATCTTTAATTTCAGAAGATTCAACTTCTCCCGATGCCCTGGCATGACTTTCAAGGGTTTGAGATAAGTTTTTTATTTTGTCTATTTCAAAACCGGAGATTGCAGACAAGACAGGGAGAACAACATCACTTTGAGTTTGTGCCGCCGAAAGCAGTTGTGCCCTGAAAAGCGTTTCATTTACGCGGAAAATATCAGCTAAAGCTGCCGGCGCCCCTCCCGCCGGAGTGGAGCAGAACACTTTTACTGCGATTGATCTTGCGTTTTCAGGCTTTGCCTGCCAGCTTCTCAACCTTTGCGCTATCTTTTCACTAATTACCATACAAGTAATTATCCGCGCAGAATCAAGAAAATTTCACTGCTTCGCTGATTTTGCTGATTTTGTGATAACATATTCATGATACTCGATACTTATATGTAATTGGAGCTGCTGAAAACCTCAGCAGGAAACCTGCGACTAAACGTCGCGGTTTACTGCATAAATTAAATTTTTATAAGTGCCGCCGGGTGCTTTGGCAACGATTTGACCGGTTTTTTCTTTACTAATTAATGTTTTGGCGGGCAATGAGCAGCCAAATAGTTCCTGGCCTTCTATCAGTTCTATAGATTCTTTTTCTCCGGCATCGTTAAAATGAACATAGGCGTTTCTAAGTTCAAAGGTTCTCCCCCAAATATTGACCGCGACTGGTAGCGGCTCCCACTCATGGTGGCTACGATGATAATGCGCCATTTGGATCTTCCCAGAAGGGGAAAAATCGACAGTCATCGATTCGCTAAAATGTTCTCTGCCGATCGTTTTCCCATCTTTTTCAACGATCTGAATCGCTTTCGCGTATTGTTGGTCCCGGTCAAACCAGACCGGCGTTCCGGCAGGATATTCAATGCCGTAAAATATTTGAGGCTGTTTGAGCGTCGCCTGATAAAGTTTCCCATCGGTAAAGATGGCGACGCGAGTGCTGGCGGGAAGATCTATTGTCCCGAATCGTGCGGGGCGGGAAAGCTCAGCAGAAAATAAACCTAGTTGGTCAAATTCAACTTCCATCCCTTTGCGAAGATTTAATAAGACGCAGTCCTCTGCCAGAATCCCTGTCTTTATCTTTTTAGATCCACCATGACCGGCATAATAAGTAACTTCAGAGAAAAACAGTGTTTCATCTCCAATTTTAATGGAGGTTGCAAGCCGGGTTGGCGAAGGGACTTCCCTTGCCTGAGCGGCTGATCCGCTTTGCTTTCGGCGGCCTGCTATTACTTCCGGGCGACGCAAAACTTCGCCTCTTCCAATATCTTTAAATCCCGGTTTCTGGACCTTGATAACGTGCCATTCACTTTTAACAAAACGTCCGGGTGCGGGAATGATTTCTTCGGAAGCCGTGACGATAACATCCGCTCCCAGATCGGCAATCCTTTCCCCCGGCGGCGGCTCAAACGGTTCGACCGAGGCAAGCTCCCGTAACAGAGGCGACAACGATTTTCGATGTGAGGTTTTCAGTAGCTGGTCCACGAGAAACACCCGATCGTAAGTGTCTAAAAGCTCACCGGAAAGAATACGTCCTTTTTCACTCTCATCACGAATCATTCTGTCGAGATACGCTTCCGCGTGCGAACACTTCCAGAAGGCTGACTGTAAGGCGGGATCCTGCCGCAGTCCCTGAACTGTTGATAACAACTCCCGGAGAATTTTGGAACTTGCCGATGCCGGTTTCGAGGACGCAGGAATCGGCTTGGTTGGAGCTGGTACTGCGACTGGTGCTACTTGAGTCGGCTTTGGCAGTGGGGGGGGAGTTTCTGGTCTCAAGGGAGGGGAAGCCTCGGTATCATGTATACTTTCGAATAATTCGTCGGCTTGCTGTATAGCAATTTGATGCCTAGAGTTTCCACTAGACCGTTCAGGTTTTAGCGGTTCTCTTATGGTTGTGGGCGTAACTGCTATTCTTGGGGTTACAGGCTTGGTTGATAGAGGGACTTCCCTCGCTGGAGTTACTTGAGCTGGCTTTGGGAGCGAAGGAGGAGTAACCGGCCGAGCCGGTGATGCAGCCGGAACTATTGCCCTTGGTTGTGAGGCGGTTAGTACGGGAGCCGCTTTCGTCGCCAGCGGGCTTGGTGTGACGATTGGTCTATGCGGAGGAGCGATTGGGCCTGGCGCTGGTTTGGGTGGTTCTGCTTTATCTAGCTTTTCGATTATTTCTTTGGCCGTCCAATGTCCCGGCCTGTCTTCTGCCGCTAATAGTTCAAGCCCAAATCGAGCGGTTTCTTTCATTGCTTCAGGATAAACATCTTCCATAACTGGCAAGAAAATGAATTTGGCAATATCACCAGATTCATAACGAAAAGCTTTAGGATCGTTTTCCAGGTGGACAACTAAATGGTTCAAGTCCCCCTGTTCGATTTTCCCGGTAATGGCTTTATCGCACAAGGACTTAATGTTAGGCGCGCTGACCCGATAATATCTTTCCTTTAAGGCGCCAACTTGCGGACGGATGCCGGTAATTTTGTCCATGTTATTATTTTTACCTCTTACCTTGTTATCCGCGCATATACAAGGAAATTTATTTTTATTTTCCAACAGGCTTACGAAATATAATAGAAGCTGAAACAATCATTTCAATGCTGTCCCTTTCTGGCAAGTCAGCAAAAACAATATGCGGTTCTACAGATGTGTTATTTTCGCCTTGAAAACCCTTGAAATGCTGGAAATGCTCGTTTAAAGCCGATATCAATAGTTGTCCGTCTTCGCGACTAAGTAAAGTATCATCAACATATCTTTTTAGTATTTCAGAAGCTATTGGGATCGGAATGTCGGCGAGTCCGCTTAAAAAACGTTTCGTTATCCCTATGTGGTCTACAGAAGAAAGTAAGGCGAAGTCTATTTCAAAAGGCGCAGGCGACGCTTTTGCTGGTCGAACTTCCGGCGCCGGCTGAGCGGCTGGCACGGGAGACGCCTTAGTCGCCAGTGGGCTTGGCGTAACGATTGGCCTTTGCGGGGGAGCGATCGGTCCAGGCGTCGGCTTAGGAAGTTCCGGCCTTTGTGGCTCAAATTTATTGATCACCAGTTCTATTCCCTTCCTATCCTCGGGGATTACTCTTGCCGCCATAAATTTAAGCCCATCAATGGCTATTTTTTTCATCTCAAGAGAATATTCTTCGCCATCTAAAACCGGCAGAAAGATGAACTGGACAATGTCTCTATTCTCCTGACGATTGAAGGCGGCTGGATTATTTTTTAAATGGGTAATTAAATGATCCAAATTTTCTTGTTTTAATTCCCCTTTAATTGCTTTTTGAGAAAATAAATTGATATCCGGCCTTGTTTTTATATAGTTGGCAGTTCTTTTAGCTGGATCAAACCAAATTGGCATAGTAATTTCCCCCTGACTTGTTATCCGCGCAGATTCAAGGGAATTTCACTTATTATGGGAAATATTCGTGTTATAATTAACAAATAAGGGGGGTGTTAAGCTTGAACAAATATAGGTTTCCGGTTCTGATTGAACAGGATGAAGACGGCATTTACATCGCAAAAGTTCCCGACTTAAAAGGTTGTCACAGCCAGGCAAAAACACTTGAGGAACTTGATAAAAGGATTAAAGAAGCGATTGGGCTTTGTTTAGAGATTGAATATAAAGACAAAGAAATTCAAATTCCGCAAAATCTTTTCATCGGTTCCTATCAGCTTGAGGTCGCCAGATGACAAAGCTAGCGGTCGTTCCTCCAGAAAAATTGAAGAATACGATCGGTTGAGGCAAGAAGTCTGATATTTAAATGGACCAAGAACTCTCTAAAATTTATAACCCCGCTGAAGTCGAGCAAAAGTGGTACGAATATTGGGAAGGGGCGGGCCTTTTCAAGCCGGTTGCTGGGGACTGGGGGCCGGGAGCCGGTAAGACCTTCACGATCGTTATTCCTCCGCCGAACGTGACCGGTTCCCTCCACATGGGGCATGCCCTTAACAATTCGATCCAGGACCTGCTAATCCGCTATAAACGGATGCAGGGCTTTCAAACGCTCTGGGTGCCGGGGACCGACCACGCCGGGATCGCTACCCAAAACGTCGTCGAGCGCGAGCTGAAAAAAGAGGGGAAGAAGAAAGAGGACTTAGGCAGGGAGAAGTTTGTCGAGCGGGTCTGGGAGTGGAAAAAGGAATACGGGGGCCGGATCACCCGGCAGTTAAGGCGTCTTGGCGCTTCCTGCGACTGGTCGCGGGAACGGTTTACCATGGACGAGGGATTGAATCGCGCGGTCAAGCGCCACTTTGTCCAGCTTTATAACGAAGGGTTGATCTACCGGGGGAAACGGACGATCAACTGGTGCCCGCGCTGTCAGACCGCACTGTCCGACATCGAAGTCGAGCACGAGAATAAGAAATCTTCGCTCTGGTACATCAAGTATCCTATAAAATCCGAAATCCTAAATCCTAAATCCGAACAAGGAATTAATTATCTAATTGTTGCAACCACTAGGCCGGAGACGATGCTGGGAGACACGGCGGTCGCCGTTAATCCGAAAGATGAACGCTACCGGCACTTCTGGGGGAAAACGATCGAGCTCCCGCTGGTCGGGCGCCATATCCCGATCATCCAGGATGACTTTGTCGACCCGGCCTTCGGGACCGGAGCGGTCAAGGTGACCCCAGCGCATGATCCGAACGACTATGAGATGGGAGTTCGTCATAACCTGCCGTTCATCAATCTCCTGACGCCGGACGCTAAGGTCACTTTGGCCGAATTCGCCCCGGAAGAGCGGACAAGGTTGACTGAGCTGGAAGGGCTCGACCGGTACAAGGCGCGCGAGAAGGTCGTCGAATTGCTGCAAGCCGGCGGCTTCTTGGAGAAGATCGAGGATCACGACAACTCGCTCGGCCACTGCTATCGCTGTCAGACGGTCATCGAGCCGTATCTTTCCGACCAGTGGTTCGTCAAGGTCGGCCCCCTGGCGGCCAAGGGGATCGTGGCGGCGGAAAAAGGGGAGGTCAAGTTTGTCCCCGAGCGGTGGACCAAGGTTTATCTCCAGTGGATGACCAATATGCGCGACTGGTGCATCTCGCGTCAGCTTTGGTGGGGGCACCGGATTCCCGCCTATTACTGTAAATCCGAAATCCTAAATCCTAAATCCGAACAATGTAGTGAAATAATTGTATCGGAAGAAAAGCCGGAAAAGTGTCCGAAATGCGGCGGGACAAACATAGTCCAGGATGAGGATGTGTTCGACACTTGGTTTAGTTCGGCACTTTGGCCATTTTCAACGTTAGGTTGGCCGGATAAAACGGAAGACTTGAAAACTTATTACCCGACCGATGTCCTGGTGACCAGCTATGACATCATCTTCTTCTGGGTAGCGCGGATGATCATGGCCGGGATCCATTTTATGGGGAAAGTCCCCTTCCACACCGTCTATTTCAACGCCCTGGTCAAGGATATCCACGGTAAGAAGATGAGCAAGTCGTGGGGGAACGTGATCGACCCGCTGGAAGTGATCGATAAAGCCGGGGCAGACGCCCTCCGCTTTGCCTTTATCTCCCTGATCACCGGGCAGGGGCAGGACGTTAAGCTTTCGGAAGACAAGATAACTGAAGCGAGGAACTTTGCTAATAAGATATGGAATGTCAGCCGGTTTGTGTTGATGGGAGCCGGAGCTAATGTAGAGGCGGTCTTTAGACCGCCATTAAATGGCGACCTAAAGGTCGCCGCTACATATTTAGAACTGGCCGACCGCTGGATCCTATCCCGCTATAACCAGACGATCAAACAGGTGACCAAGAATATTGATGCGTACGAGTTTGGGGAAGCGGCCCGGGCCCTTTACGATTTCATCTGGTCGGAATTGTGCGATTGGTATGTGGAGATCGCCAAGGTCAGACTCTACGGCGAAGATCCTAAAGCGAAACAAGCTGTGCTGGCAGTTCTCTTATCGGTCCTGGAAGGAACGCTCAAATTGCTTCATCCCTTTATGCCATTTATTACTGAAGAGCTTTATCAGAAGCTTTCTCCGAAATCAGAACTCAAAACTCCGAACTCGATCATGCTTGAGCATTGGCCCGAAGCCGACGAGAAGGTTATCGATGTTAAGGTAGAGGCAGAAATGGGGAGAGTGATGGAGCTGGTCCGGGCGGTCAGAAATATCCGGGCCGAGTTCAACGTACCGCACGGGACCGAAGTGGCGGTGACTATCGTTTCCACGCAAACGGTATCGGAGCCGTATCTTAAAGCTCTGGCTAAAGTCGGCAAGATAGAATTGGTCGCTAGTTTAAAAGAGAAACCCAAACAATCAGCGTCGGCTGTTATTTCCGGAGCGGAGGTTTACGTCAACCTGGCCGGCCTGATCGACCCGGCCAAAGAGAGCGCCCGGTTAACCAAAGATAAAGAGAAGCTGGAGGGGGAACTGGTCAAAATCGACGCCCGCCTCAAAGATCATAACTTTCTCTCACGTGCTAATCCGGAGTCGGTAGCAAAAGAACGGGAAAAACAAGTGGAGTACGCGACCCGGGTCAAGCTACTGGCCGAACGACTGGTCGCTTTGAGCTAACCCTGTTCCTTGTCGGAGCGGAGCGGTTCCGTGACCCGGCTGATCCGCTTGATCTCTTGCGCCTTGCCGGTTACCGTGTCGACCCGGACCAGGACCGCGTTGAATAACCCCGGACCTTCTTCCGTCGGCGCGAACTTCTCCGGCAACTGCGTCGTGAAACGCTTGAGGATCTGCTCTTTATTCATCCCGATGATCGATTCCTGCGCGCCGACCATGCCGACATCGGAGATAAAGGCGGTGCCGCCGGTGAGGACGCGTTCATCGGCCGTCATGACATGAGTGTGGGTGCCGACCACGGCCGAGACCTTACCATCCAGAAAATAACCCATGGCGCATTTCTCCGAGGTTGCTTCGGCGTGGAAATCGACCAGGATGATCTTGGTCTGCTCACGGAGCTTGGAAATGAGCCGCTCGGCCACCTGGAAAGGACAATCCAGGCACTGCATAAAGACCCGGCCGAGCAGGTTGACTATCCCGATCTTCACCCCCTGGCAATCGAGGAGGAGATGGTCCGCTCCCGGAGTGCCGGCAGGATAGTTGGCCGGCCGGACCATTTGGTTCAGGGCCTCGATCTTCGTGACGATCTCTTTCTTCTCCCAGACATGGTTCCCCATGGTGATGGCGTCGACCCCGAGGTCGAGCAGTTCGTGGTAGATCTTTTCGGTGATGCTGTAACCGTGGGCCGAGTTCTCGCCGTTAACGATCACAAAGTCGACGGCGTACTCGCTCTTGATCTCGGCCAGGAGACGCTTCAAGACCTCCCGGCCATAGGCGCCGACCAGATCACCGATAAACAGTAAATTAAGCTTACTTGGCGACATCCGATGCCCTGGTCTCCCGGATGACGGTTACCCGGACCTCGCCGGGATATTCCATTTCGGCCTCGACCTTCTTGGCGATGTCGTGGGCCAGCTTGACGGCGGCGTCGTCGCTGATCCGGTTCGGTTCAACGATGACCCTGACCTCGCGGCCGGCGGAAATAGCGTAAACTTTCTCCACGCCGTCAAACGATTTGGCGACCGCTTCCAGTTTCTCCAGCCGCTTGACGTAGGCTTCGAGCGTGTCGCGGCGGGCGCCGGGCCGGGCGGAGGAAATAGCGTCAGCCACCTGGACGAGGATCGCTTCGACGGTGCGCGGCTCCACGTCGCCGTGGTGCGCCTCGATGCCGTGGATCACTTCCGGTGTTTCGCCGGCTTTTTCCGCCAGCATCACGCCGAGGCGGGTATGCGTCCCTTCGCTTTCCATGTCGACCGCCTTGCCGATGTCATGGAGGAGAGCGGCGCGCTTGGCCAGGTTAACATTGACCCCGAGTTCGGTGGCGAGCATGCCGGCGAGATGGGCCATTTCGACCGAATGCCGGAGGACGTTCTGCCCGTAGGATGTCCGGTAATGGAGCCGGCCAAGGAGCTGGATGAGGACCGGCGGCAGGCCGTGGACACCAGTTTCCATGGCGGCTTGCTCACCTTTCTCCCACATGGCCGCTTTCAGTTCCGCGCGCGCTTTTTCCACCATCTCTTCGACCCGGGCGGGATGGATCCGGCCGTCGGCGATCAGCTTTTGCAGGGTGATCTTGGCTGTTTCCCGGCGGAGCGGGTCAAAGCTCGAGAGGAGAACCGCTTCCGGGGTATCGTCGACGATCAGGTCGACGCCGGTCTGCGTTTCGAAGGCGCGGATGTTGCGCCCTTCGCGGCCGATGATCCGGCCTTTCAGGTCGTCGCTCGGCAACTCGACGAGCGAAGTGGTCGTTTCGACCACCACGTCGACGGCACAGCGCTGGATGGCGGTCGCCAGGATCTCGCGCGCCCGCTTCTCCGACTCTTTTTTGATCTCTTCTTCGTTGGCCCGGATCCGCTTGGCCGCTTCGGCTTCCAGTTCCTTATCTAACCGGGACAACAATTCCTGTTTCGCCTCTTCCCGGGAGAGGGCGGCGACTTTTTCCAACTCGATGACCAGCTGGTCACGGATCTTCTGCAATGCTTCTTTCAGCTTGATGAGCTCTTCTTCCGCCCGCTTGATCGTCTTTTCGCGGCCTTCGAAGTTCTTCTCTTTGTTCTCTAAATGGTCTTCACGCGACTGGATGCGGCGCTCCAGAGTGGTTAGCTCGTTTTTGCGCTCCTTAGAGTCCCGCTCGACCTCGGCCTTCATCCGGATCAATTCGTCTTTGGCCTCGACCCGTGCCTCCCGGGCTAACCGTTCGGCGTCTTTCTTGGCGTCCTCGATCAGCCGCTTGGCAGTTTCCTCGGCGATGCGGACCTTTTGCTCCGACATCTGGCGGCGAATAGCCAGATAGGCTATCCCCAACCCGAAGATGACCAGCGCGCCGATGACAATATAACTGACGATATACATTTCCATTTCACGAGCCCCCTTTCAGCCCTCACCCCCTGACCCCCTCGCCCGGTCGGGGAGGGGGAGCAGGGAGTAATGGGTTTACTACTGAACGATGATCTTCTTTCTGATCTCCCCTTCGATCTTGTTAGCCAGTTTGGTGTTCTCTTTAAGAAAACTGATCGCGCCGTCAAACCCCTGTCCGAGCTTCTCGCCGCCGTAGTTGTACCAGGAGCCGCTCTTCTCGATCAGCCCCAGGTTGAGCGCCTGGTCGATGATGTCGGCTTCGCGCAACAGGCCCACGCCGTGGATCAGGACAAAGCTCCCTTCGCGGAAGGGTGGGGCGACCTTATTTTTGACCACTTTGACCTTGACCCGGGTGCCGATGATCTTGTCGTTCTCCTTGATCTTCTCGGCCGCGCGGACGTCGAGCCGGACCGAAGAGTAGAACTTGAGCGCCCGGCCGCCCGGGGTCGTTTCCGGATTGCCGAACATGACGCCGATCTTCTCGCGGAGCTGGTTGATGAAGATCATCACGGTCTTCGACTTGGAGATGACCGCGGTCAGTTTGCGCAGCGCCTGCGACATCAGCCGCGCCTGCAGTCCCATGACGGCGTCGCCCATGTCCCCCTCAATTTCGGCTTTCGGGACGAGGGCGGCCACCGAGTCGATGACGATGACGTCGATCGCTCCGGAGCGGATCAAAGTCTCCGCGATCTCCAGTGCCTGCTCGCCGTAATCCGGCTGGGAGATCAGGAGGTTATCAATGTTAACCCCCAGTTTCCTCGCGTAATTCGGGTCCATGGCGTGTTCCGCGTCGATAAAGGCCGCGGTCCCCCCTCTCTTCTGGGCCTCGGCGATAACATGGAGCGAAACGGTCGTCTTGCCGCCCCCTTCCGGGCCGTAGATCTCGATCACCCGGCCGCGCGGCAGGCCGCCGACGCCGAGCGCCGCGTCGAGCGAGAGGACCCCGGTCGGGATCGTCTCGACGTTCATTTTGGTCGCTTCACCCATTTTCATGATCGAACCTTTGCCAAAGTTTTTCTCGATCTGGGCAATGGCTATCCCCAGGGCCTTGGCCTTGTTCTCACCGCTGGCCATCGTTTTTTCTTCTTTTCTGTCGTCTCTGCCGATCACTTTCATCTTTTTTCCTCCTTAGTTAATAAGCGTTCCCCAACTTCCCCCAGCCACTCACCCCTCCTTATTTTAAAATTTCGTCCCCGCCCAGGTAGAGCCATAACAAACCTAAACAGGCCTGGGCCGCCTTTTCCCTGATCTCCGCCCGCGTCCCCTGGAGGTTCAACTCTTTCCATTCGGCCTCGCGCTGGCCGGCGAGGGCGATATAGACCCGCCCGACCGGGGCGGGGGGGATCGGCGCCGGGCCGGCCACTCCGGTCACGGCCAGTCCGATGTCGGTCCGGAACCTTTTCTTGATCTCCTCGGCCAGCGAGACGGCCACTTCCTTGCTGACCACGCCGAACTGGCTGATCAGCCCGGCCGGCACGCCGACATGGGTCACCTTGACCCGCGGCGAGTAGCAGACGATCCCGCCGATAAAGAAATCAGAACTGCCGCCGAGGTTAGTCAGGCGGCTCGAAACTAATCCTCCGGTCAACGATTCGGCGACGGCGATGGTCTGCCGGCTCTTTTTCAACAAGTCGGCGATCTGCCCATCGGTCGTTTGGCCGATGACCGACAGGACCTTGGTGAAAAAGTCCTCTAACTTAACTTCAGTTGCTTGAGGAACGGGCTCTGCCACAGGTATGCCCCTCCCGAAATGAGCGACAGGGCGACCGCCAGCCAAAGCGCCAACCAGGCTAGCGGCAGGTCAAGGATCAGCATAAAGACGGCGGCGATCTGGAACACCGTTTTCCATTTGGCGACCGGGCTGGCGCCGAAGATCTTGTTGGCGCGGACGCTGGCGACTATAAATTCGCGGGCGGTGATCAGCATGACGGCGATCGGGTCCGCCTTGCCGAGCGCCGTCAGCCCGACCAGCATGGTCAGGACGAGCACTTTATCGGCCAGGGGATCAAGCAGTTTACCAATTTCCGAGACCTGGTTGTACTTGCGGGCGACATAGCCGTCGAGCGCGTCGGAGAATGAGAGGACCAGGAAAACAGCGGCGGATATTCCCCAAAAACCGGCCAGCAAAAGGAGGGCGGCGATGGGGATGAGGGCTAACCTGGTTAAGGTGATCTTGTTGGCTAAGGTCAAGTCATCCGACCGAGGAGATCGTAGGTGCGCGCCGAGGTGACGCGGACCTGGACGAACTCTCCCGGTGTCTTTGATCGGCGGGCGGAAACGATGACAGAACCATCTATTTCGGGCGCGTCCATAGAACTACGGCCGGTAAACCCGCCGCGGACCGCCTTTTCGACTAGTATTTCAATTGTTCTGCCGATCATTTTATGTCCCAACCGTTGGGCAATGAGGGCCTGCGCCCTCATCAACCTGTCTAACCTTCGCTTTTTGATCCGTTCGGGAAGCTGCCCCCTCATCCGGTAGGCCGGCGTCCCTTTTTCCCGCTGGTAAGTGAAGGCCCCGAGGCGTTCGAACTTGACCTGGCGGACGAACCTAAGCAGCTCCTGGAAACCGGCCTCGTCTTCACCGGGAAAACCGACGATGACCGAAGTGCGCAGGGCTATGTTTGGTATCAGCCTCCTAATTTTGGCGATTATGTTTTCCAGCGAACGACGCGAGTAGCGCCGGTGCATTCTCTTTAATATTTTACCATTGCAGTGCTGGATTGGCAAGTCAAGATATTTAACGATCTTCGGTTCAGCGGCGATCGTTTTGAGCAGTTCATCACTGATATGGGCCGGGTGGGCGTACATCAGCCGGATCCAGCGGACACCTGGTATTTTTGCCGTCAATCTAAGTAATTTGGGGAGGTGGGGATAAGCGGTCGTATCTTGGGCGACGAAAATAACTTCTTTCACGCCGGCGCCGGCAAGCAGGGCGACCTCTTTCAGGATATCGTTCAACGGCCGGGCGCGGAAAGGACCGCGGATCCCCGGCACGGCACAGTAAGTACAGCGGTTACTGCACCCCTCGGCGATTTTGACATAGGCAAACCAGGGTGGGGTTGCTTTGACCCTGGCGGCTTTATAACTATGAAAGCGCTGTGGCGTTCCGATGAAAGCGTCGACCTCGGGAAGTAATTTGGGCGCTTCGTTCTTATATCTCTGCGGTAAACATCCGGCGGCAATAAGGTATTTACATTTCCCTGGTACCTGGTTCCTGGTACCTGGTACCTTGTATTTTGCAAGTTCCCTAATCGTCGCGATCGCCTCGTCCGTGGCCGATTGGATAAACGCGCAGGTGTTAACGAGGATGAGCTCGGCTTCCGCCGGGTCGTCCGTGAATGTGTAGCCATCGCCGGCCAATTGGCCCATCAGGAGTTCGGTGTCAGCGAGATTTTTCGGGCAACCGAGGCTGACGATGTGGGCTTTCATGACATTTATTATATCATGCAACCTGGACAGCTTGCATGAACACATTGTGTGTCCATATGAACACATAATGTGTATTGACCAGCCAATAGTATTAATGTATTATTTAAATCATGTTAGAAGTTCTTCTGGCCGGTAAAATAAAAGAGCAGATACTGTTCTATCTCTTCACTCGGAGTGAGGGACATGCGAGGGAGATCGCCCGGACATTTGCCGGGCACCCGACGGCCTTTATCCGACAATTAAAAAAGCTGGAGAAGGGTGAGGTCCTGATCAGCCGCTTGAAGGGCAGGACCAGGTTATATAGTTTTAATCCGCGGTATCCTTTCCAGGCGGAGCTGGAAGCGCTCTTGGCTAAAGCTTTGTCCTTTATTCCGACAAAAGAAAGGGAAAAGTATTACACCCCCCGTCTCCGTCCCCGCCGGGCCGGCAAACCGCTTTGAATAAAAGTCTCCAAAAGGTCACGCTCAAAGAATTGGCCGCGATAGTTGGGGCGCAACTAAAGAAATATGAGATCGATGCCGTTTTGACCGGTGGGGCATGTGTCAGTGTCTATTCTGAAAACAGATATCAGTCGCTGGATCTTGATTTTGTCACCAATGCGGTTGAGGATAAACCGGCCGCGATCAAAAAGGCTCTGGGTGAGATTGGTTTCGACTTAAGGCCAGAGGGTTTTTTTGGAAATGATGACTGCCCATTCATCATTGAATTTATCCCGCTACCGCTGGCGGTTGGCCGGGAGCCGGTCAAAGAAATATCGACCATTAAAACACGAACTGGGAGTTTCCGCTTATTAAGCCCCACTGATTGCGTTAAAGATCGTCTGGCTGCTTTTTATCATTGGAATGACCGGCAATCGCTGGAACAAGCGTTAATGGTCGCGAAAAGGCATAAGATAGACAAAAAAGAGGTCAAGCGCTGGTCGAAAAATGAGAATATGTTAGATAAATATGAGATTTTTGACAAGAAAGCTAAAGCTATTTGAACTCGGCTACGAGGCGGAATTTAAGTAAGATCGCCGCAATTTACGGCGGACATCCCATTTTTAACGCCAATTAATGGGTTTTAATGTGGGTTGGGTATAATTGAAAATCCGATTTTCAATTGACGCCGGGTTGGGTTCTTTGCAAAAATGCGGCATTCTGCTATACTTTTGACATCAATAACGGGAGGCAGTTAAATGAAAAATAAGATAATTTTAATCGCTGGTTGCTGGCTGATGGCGGCTCTGTTTTTGGCGGGCCAAAGCTGGGCCGTGATCCCGAAAATAATTAATGTCCAGGGGGTATTGAATCCTCCGGTCAGTGACATCCCGATCACTTTTCAAATCAATAGCACCCCTATCCCAACCATTCCTGGCCCGGTCACGACCGATAAGGCTGGTTATTTCAACACCAGCCTTGATTTTACCAAGCTTTTCCCTGATCCCTATGGTTTTCCGCCGCCCGATGTGATTACGATCCTGTCCAACGGGAAGCCAGTCGGTGATGTGACTTTAACATCAGTCCCTTATGCTTTTCATTCCGAGGTGGCGGAGAGGGGGATAGACGGCTTCACGGTTGTCGGCCGGGCGGCCATCGGGCTGGGGGTTAATAAAGCCAATAGCAGTTACGCCTTGCAGATCGGCGATCCAGCCGCCAATTTCCCTGGCACGAATAACATGGCCGTTTACGGCGACCTGTATATCAGGAAAGGGCTAGGCGAGAGCGGCAAGCAGATCGAAAAAGGGCTGATTTTAAATGCCGGCGATCCCAGTTCAATTTATGCTAATTCAAGCGGCGCAAATTCTCAAGCTTTACCAATTAGATTGACCGAGAATGGGGCCAATGTCATGATCGGTAATGCCAGCACCGGGAATCTGGGCATTGGTACCAATAATCCGCTCGCCTCGATCCAGGTCGAGAGGGACTTGGCTCACCTCAACCTCACGTCGAAGAATGATGTCAATGGTACGTTCCTGCAATTTAGAAACACCACGCCTAACCCGAGCACCTTAGCCAGGATTCAATTCCTGGATACTGGCGGCACGGCTGTTACGTACATTAATTGCAAGCCGTCGGGCGCACTCACCATGACCTCGACCAAAAATCAAAATGGTGCGGTGCTGGAGCTGCAGAATATGACGTCTAATCCGTCTGCTATTGGTGCGATCAATTTCTTGGATTCGGCGAATAATGTAGCCAGCCAGATCAGCCATATTACGTATAACGGACTATCATTTTTTGATAATGGTAAAAGATTGATGTCGTTAACGAATGGCACTGTTGCGATCCCCGACCGACATGCTATCCCGCCTTACGGGATGACCCCGCCCTTATCGGTCGGCGCACCAACTAAGAATGATTTTGCCGCAATTTTTTGGGGACAAGTCTACGTCGACGGCTACTTGCAAAAAGCAGCTGGTTCTTTCCTAATAGATCATCCTCTTGATCCCAAAAACAAGATTTTACGTCACAGTTTTGTGGAAAGCCCGGACATGAAGAATATTTATGACGGGATCGCCAGGCTGAACGATAAAGGCGAAGCGACGGTGCAGTTGCCGAAGTATTTTGAGGCGCTGAACCGGGATTTCCGCTACCAGCTGACCGCGCTCGGCGAGTTCGCGCCGATCTTCATCAAGTCAAAGATCAAGGATAATAAGTTCGTGATCGCCGGCGGCAAGGCCGGCCAGGAGATCAGCTGGCAGGTGACCGGCAGCCGCCAGGACGCCTTTGTTAAAAAGCATCCTTTGGTGATCGAAGAAGAGAAAGGACAGGGGAACAAGTTCACTAAAGGGAAATATTTGAACCCCGATGCGTTTGGGGGAAAACCGAAAGCGACTGGAGCGCGCTAAAAGTAAATCGGGGACGATTAAATAAATTTAGCAAATGAAGCAAAATGATTAAAAAGCCAATATTTGGTTTTGTTGTTTTAGTTTTGATTTTGTTGAGCGGAATGATTTTTGCTCAAGAAATCACTAATTTTTCCATTACCTCCGGCAGTTTTACGTCGCCCTATCTAAATGTTAAAACCGGTTTCATGGTCCCGTCGGCAGTAGTGACTTCGACGACGACAACAACACTACAATCTTCAAGAGTTACAACAACGACAGCTCCAACCGTCACGGCCGGTCCAACACCGACGACGCCGACGGTTACTGCCGGTTCTACAACCCCCACAACGCTTCCGCCGATGCCCGAAGGGGCTACGGGAATGCCTGCCGGTCCAACACCGACGACGACGGTGGGGGCAATGCCGCTTCAACAGATAACAACGATAACGGGGATACAATCCCAGCAGATAACAACGACCACGGGGATGCAAGCACAGCAGATACCGACTACGACGGGGACGACGATCCAGCCCCAGCAGATAACAACGACCACGGGGATGCAAGCACAGCAGATACCGACTACGACGGGGACGACGATCCAGCCCCAGCAGATAACAACGACCACGGGGATGCAAGCACAACAGATAACCACAACGACAGTGGGGACAACTCCACTTCAACAAATCACAACGACGACAGTGGGCGCGACTCCACTTCAGCAGATTCCCACGACGACAGTGGGGGCAATGCCGCTTCAACAGATAACAACGACGACAGTGGGAACAACTCCACTTCAACAAATCACAACCACTACGCTGGCATCAATTCTGCCAATCGAAATTACAACCACAACAGTAGCAACGATTCCCTCCCAACAAATAACTACGACGACAGGGGGCACAATCCCGGCTCAACAGATCCCAACCACAACAACATTGCCATCTTCAAGGGTTACGACAACAACAGCTCCAACCGTCACGGCCGGTCCAACGCCAACGACCACCACGGTTCCGCCGATGCCCGAAGGGGCTACGGGAATGCCTGCCGGTCCAACACCGACGACGACAGTGGGTTCTACACCGCAGACGGAGATGACTACCACAACAGTTGGTGCGACACCACAGACGGAGATGACTACCACAACAGTTGGTTCGACACCGCAGACAGCGATGACTACGACAACCTTGCCGTCGACAAGAGTTACAACAACAACAGCTCCAACTGTCACGGCCGGGCAGATACCAACTACCACGGCGATGCCTTTGACGGAGATGACCACCACAACGCTTCCGCCGACGCCCGAAGGACCTACGGGAATGCCTGCCGGTCCCATAACCACAACCACTGTTCCGGCCGCCGCGCCGCCGACGACAGCGGTCAAACCCGAGCCGGCGCCAAAGATCAACGCCTGGCTGGAAAACCGGGCCTATGATGCTTTAGCCAGCGCGCCGTCGGTCTCGGCCAAGCCGAAGATCAAGCTTGAGATCGTGATCAACAAGCCAAATTCATTGGGAGATTATTCCATCAACCTTGATCCGGGGGCTGTCTCCGCCAAAGCGATTTCCGCGGCCTCCGGGGCGGTGGTTGTCAAAACTTACGTTGCGGGAACTTCTCCCTCCGAAGGCCAGATCGCGAAGGCGACCGTGACTTACACCTTCAGCCAGGAGCTTGCCCCCGGAACCCACACGATCGTCGTTACGGCTCAATCAAGCGGGAAGGATGGGAACCCTTCTTCAACTAAGAAAATTATCACCTTTGATGTTGGTGGCCCTTTAAGATTGCCGGAGGCGCCGATGACGTTCCCCAGTCCTTTTAATCCCGCCGGCGGGGTGCCGATGGCAATTTCTTACCGGCTTTCCACCGACGCGAATATCAAGATCATGGTGATCGCGCCGAACGGGGAAGTGATAAAAATCTGGGCCTTTAACAAGGGTGAGATGGGCGGCAGGGCGGGCGGCAATAAATTTAGCTGGGACGGAACGCTGGACAACCGCCAAAAAGTGGCCAACGGCATTTATGTAGCGATCATCACCTCAACGGAAAGTCCAAAGCCGCTGGCCAGATTCAAAATAGCAGTTTCCTATTCAAGATAGAAGGGCGAGTTGTCCGCAGGCGGCCAGGATATCCTCGCCCTTACTGCTTCGTTCCACCGCGCTGATCCCCTCGGCGCAGAGCGCTTTGATGAAGAACTTGATCGTCTCGGGTGGGGAGGGCTGGTAGGTGTGCCCAAAGGCGTTGAACGGAATAATGTTGATGTTGGCCGAGATGGTGGTGAAGAACTGTTTCAGGCTTTCCAGATCTTGCCGCCGGTCGTTGATCCCCTTCAGCATGATGTATTCAAAAGTGACCCGCCGGCCGGTCTTCTTTATGTAGTAATTGACTGCCGGAATTAACTGGTCGAGCGGATATTTCCGGTTGACCGGCATGATCTTTCCGCGGGTCTTATCATCGGACGCGTTGAGGGAGATCGCCAGGCGGACCTGGAGGTTTTCGTCGGCAAAACGCTTGATCCCCTCGGGGATGCCGGCGGTCGAGATGGTGATCTTGCGCTGGCCGAAATTCGGCCCTTCCTTGGCGGTCAGCATCCGGAGCGCCTTCATGACGTTGTCGTAGTTCAGGAACGGTTCGCCCATACCCATGAAAACCAAGTTGGAGATATCCGGGACATCGCGGGAAATACCGTAAAGCTGGCCGATGATCTCCGACACTTTGAGGTTGCGCTTGAAACCGCTCGAGCCGGTGGCGCAAAAGCCGCACTTCAGCGGACAGCCGGCCTGGGTGGAGAGACAAACAGTTTTCCGGTCGGTCGCGTCCTGGATCAGGACTGTCTCGATCAGGGGGCCGTCATCCAGCTGGTAGACGAACTTCCGGGTCCCGTCTTTCGCCTTGAGGACCTGTTTGACCTTGGGGAGGCCGATATAGAACATCCCTTGCAGTTGCGCCCGCAGCTCTTTTGATAGGTCGGTCATTTCGTTGAAATCAAAAATCAGGCGTTTGTGGAGCCAGTGATAGAGCTGTTTGGCGCGGAAGATCGGGAGCCCGGCCTCTTTAACCGCCGCGATCAGCTCTTTCTGGTCAAAATCGAGTAGGTTTTTCACTAGCGGTAGTTCAGAAAGGCTATTGGTAGCGAGAAGTCGGTGGCCTTCAGCTTGCCGATCAGCGCCTGCAGGTCGTCGATCTTACTAGCGGAGACGCGGACCTCGTCCCCCTGGATCTGCGCCTGGACCTTCAGGCCGCTTGCTTTGATCAGTTTGGTGATCTCCTTGGCCTTCTCCTGGGGGATTCCCTGCTTGATCGTTATCTCCTGTTTGACCGTGCCGCCGAGCGCGGTGTCGATTTTGCTATATTCAAAGAATTTAAGCGGGATCTGGCGGCGGGTAAACTTCTCTTGCAATATGGCGACGACGTTTTTCAGCTTGAACTCGTCTTCGGAGACTAGCTTAACCTTGTCCCCTTCCTTGGTGATACTGCTGATGCTCCCCTTAAAGTCGAAGCGGTTTGCCAGCTCCTTGGCCGCCATCTGGATGGCATTCTCGACTTCCTGGAGGTTCGGCTTGGAAACGATGTCAAATGAATGGTCTTGTGGCATAATGTTAATTATAATATGAAAATAGAGTTTATTAAAGGGGACATTAACTATGGAGCATATGATAAGGCTGCAAAAATACCTGGCTGAATGCGGAGTGGCGTCGCGCCGCAAAGCGGAAGAGCTGATCGCGGCCGGCCGGGTCAGGGTCAATGGCGTGGTGGTCTCCAAGCTGGGGAGTAAGGTTGACCCTGACCGGGACAAGGTGGCGGTTGATGGCCGGCCGGCCCACCGGGAAGAGAAGAAGATCTACCTGAAACTCTACAAACCGCGCGGCTATGCCAGCTCCTGCGTCAGCCAGAAAGGAGAACGGACGGTCCTTGATCTGGTCAAAGCGGTCAAAGAGCGGTTATACCCGGTTGGCCGCCTCGATATGTCGTCGGAAGGATTGATCCTCCTGACCAATGACGGTGAACTGGCCAATAAATTGATGCATCCCCGTTACGAACATGAAAAAGAATACGAAGTGGAAACCTACGGGCCGGTGACCGGCGCGATGCTGCAGGCTTTGCAGGCCGGGGTCGTGCTCGACGGCGAAAAAACCTTGCCGGCCAGGGTCGTCTTGACCGGACCCAAGGCTTTTACTATTGTCTTGAAAGAAGGGAAAAATCGCCAGATCAGGCGGATGGTAGAAGCGGTCAGTAACAAAGTGGTCAGCCTGAAACGGACCAGGATGCAAAATATCAGGTTGGATGACTTGAAGGTTGGCCAATGCCGCAACTTAACCCCGGGTGAGATCAAAGCTCTGCATCCATAATCAACGCCGGAAAAATCATTGAAATTTTCTCCAGCTGTTAGTGATAACTAAATGATATGACAAATCCTGCCGCGGTCCGCGAAAAGCATTTTATGCCCACGTTCTCCGTTGCTCAATTGAGGTCGAACAAAACTTTGGACCTTGGTGCCGGCAATATGACGACTTTCAAGGCAGTGGTTGACCGACTGGTAGCCGCCGGCATCAGACAGGTCTGCTTGCAGCCGATCCATGAGGTAGAGGCGGGAATGGCCAGTTTGTTCAGCCGCACCAGCATGAACGCGCTGAGCCATCGTTTGCTTGATCCGGCTGAAATCCCGGAAATTAAAAACAACGGGGCATTAAGAAAAAACGTGAAAGACGTTTTGGGCTGTGCTGTCAAAGAAACACGGGGACCCAAGGCTAACTTGCGCCTGTTGGAAGATAAGAGTATTAGAATTCTATCCGCAGCCTTTGATCAGTTTGTGCTGCTGCCGGAAGATTCGGAGCGGGTCAAGGAATTTGCCTCTTTCTGCGAGAAACATTCCTGGTGGTTGGACAAGTACGCTTATTTCAAGGTGCTAAAAGAACAGCTTGACCGTCTGCCGATGGAGCAATGGGATCGCGACTACGCCGACATGCCCGGTTCGAAGACCCGGGAATTCATAGCCGGGAACCAGGACCGGATCAATTATCATAAATACGTTCAGATGGAAACTTATCGCCAGGTTCGCGAAGGGCTGGACTATGCCCGGACCATGGGGATCGAAGAGATCGAGGTGCTGGTCGGGGTCGGGATCTCCCGCGAGAGCGCGGAAGGATTCCTGATGCCGGAAATGTTTGATTTTAAACGCCAGATCGGGTGCTTCCCGGAACCGCAAAATGGTTACCCGATCCAGCTCTGGGGTTTTCTGGCCGAAAAAGACAATGACTCACTGCTGGATTTTAAAGTTAACAGTTTTAAAAATCTCAACGAATTAGGCGTTAACCGGATCGGCATCGATCACGCCTGCGGTTTTCTGGGCGGCTACACGACTTTTCCGGTCTATGATCCGCAGTTGTTGGCGCGAGGCCAATACCGGGTGCTGAACGCCGCCGATCCCCACGATGCGAAAACGGCGGAAGAGGGCGGACGCTGGGTCTTTAAACCGGCTCAAGAAGAGGAAGAAGTTAAGCGACACGTCTTCGCGAGAAAAGTTTTATTCGCTTTGTTGGAAAAAGTCCCCAGCATGAAGTTCACGGCTGAAACCGTCGGCGATTTTCATCGCCGGGTCGCGGCGGAAGACGCGATCCAGGCTGCTATTTCGAACGGCAGGGATATTACCTTAATGAGGTCCTTGCCCTGGGAAGACGTGCCGCTGGCCAATTACGGGCAGAACGATCGCTTGAGCCTGACTCACGACATGCCGGCTTTGACCGGCTTGCTGACCGCCCAGGCGGGTGATCACCCCTACAACTGGATAGACGGCCAGCGGGTCGGCAAATTTTTAAATCGGTTCGGTATCCTAGCTCCGGGTTTGGCTGGCCCAATCAGTGTTTCCGAGTTAACTACCGATTTCATGATGGAGATTCACCGGCGGATCATTGCCGGCTCTGGTGCCGGGACGGTGGTTATGCCGCTGGCCTCTTTGTACTCTCTAAGCCCCGCCCATTTAAATGCTGAAAAATGGCAATACACCAACATCCAGCCGGGGACATCCGGCGAGGTCGGTAACCCAATGGGAAATTGGGAACAACGGCTCCCGGCGATTGAGGATACTGATCTGGCGAATATTAAGGAATCGATCGGGACGGACTTTCGACCTTTCGGTTCGGTTGGCGTTTTGAATTGCCCTGCCGATTTGTTCCAGGCCCAGGTCAAGAATGTCGAGGTCGAAGCGGTTGCCTACCGGGCCGCCGCCGGCAACTGGACGGTCTGGCAACCGACCGATAGTCAAAAGCCGCTGATGGAAATAGCCGTGACTTACACCGGGGCTCAATCTGATGAAAAGGCTTGGGCTTGTTTTGATGTTGCTAGCTTGGGTTTTGACTCCGGCTCGAACTATGTTTTCTATGACCTTGTCTCCAGGAAGGGGTACACAAAAACCGGACAGGAATTGTTGAGCAATGGTTTACAGGTTGGTTTGCGGGCCGAGACCGGCAATAATCCCGGCGCCAACCGGCATCATTTTGTGGTTTTGAAGGGGGGCTAATATGACGGCGAGCGTTATTAATAGAGTAAAAAATTACTTCAATCAGCCGGCGCGCCGGGTTTTGGCTGGCGACATCGGCGGCACAAATTTGCGCCTGGCGGTCGTAAAGCAGGGCCGGCTCGAAAAGGCCGTGCGCGTGCCGATGGAGGAATTTTCCAGCGCGGAAGCACTGACAAAAAGGTCTGCCTTGGAAATGAATAAACTCGGGATCGAGGCTGTCTCAATCGGCGGCATAGGGTTCCCTTGTCCGATCGATGAGCAGGGAGAGCCCAAATTTAATCCCCCTAATTTACGATATGGCTTTAAAGGCTTTATTAAAGAGCTTTCCGCGGCGACCGATAGAAGAATACTTGGCTTTAACGATGCCAGAGCGGCAGTTATGGGCGAGGCGATGTTCGGGGCGGGAAAGTCTCATGACGTCGTTATCTGGCACGGGATCGGTACTGGCTACGGCTTCGCGATCGTTGATGGAGAGCGGGAAATATTTCCCAACGCCGCGGAAGGGGGACACTTTAAAGTTGTTAATCCAATCCTGGATTTATCAGCCAGAGAATGCGGCTGCGGCGCCCGGGGTTGTGTTGAAGCCTATGCCAGTGGAACTGCCATGGCTAATGAGTATTTTAAGTTGACCGGAAGAAAATTGACCGGAAAAGAGGTTGGTGACGCTTTTCTGGCGAGAGAAGAGATGGCGATCAGGGTCGTAAATGAAGCCATGGCTCATCTGGCGATGAATATTTCAACCGGCCACGCGCTAACCTTAAACGGGCTTCATGTTTTGGGTGGTGGAGTGGCGCAAATTGGTAAACCGTTGCTGGATACTTTAAGAATGATGCTGCGTTCGCCGGGGATCGTTTCCTGGCCGCAACAGAACGATTTGGCTTCGAAAGTTGTTTTGTCGGAACTGGGCGACAACGCCGGCCTGTTGGGGGCGGCGGTCCTGGCGGAACGATCAGCCGGAGCGGTCTAGGCAACAGATCAGCTTTCACGTTATTATAAATCCGTGCTATAATTTCTCCAATTATGGTTATTATTGTCCACAAATATGGCGGCACTTCGGTCGGCACGCCGGAAAAGATCAAGAATGTCGCGCGCCGCGCCAAAAAAATCAAAGATGCCGGAAACGATGTCGTGGTCGTCGTCTCGGCGATGGGGCACACCACCGACGAGCTGATCGCCCTGATGCACCAGGTGACCAGCAAGCCCGATCCGCGCGAATATGACATGCTCGTTTCGACCGGAGAACAGGTCTCGGCCGCCTTGCTGGCGATGGGGCTGCAATCGCTCGGCTGCCCGGCGGTCTCGCTGACCGGCGGCCAGGCCGGTGTCGTGACCGAAGATATTTACAAGAAAGCCCGGATCAAGGAGATCAAGCTCGACCGGCTGAAAAAGGAGCTCAAAGCGGGCAAAGTGGTGGTCGTGACCGGCTTCCAGGGGATCGACAGCCAGGGGGATATTATTACGATCGGCCGGGGGGGCTCCGACACTTCGGCGGTGGCGATCGCTGCGGCGCTCCAGGCCCAGGTTTGCGATATTTATACCGATGTCGACGGAGTTTACACGGCCGATCCGCGGATCGTCCCGGAAGCGCGCAAGCTCAAGAATATCTCTTATGAAGAGATGCTGGAACTGGCTTCGCTGGGAGCTCAGGTCTTGCACCCGCGCTCGGTCGAATGCGCCAGCGTCTACGGGATAACTATTCATCTTCGCTCCGCCACGAAAGAAGACGAGGGGACATATATCGAGGAGGCGTCAAAAATGGAAAAAAAAGAAGCGGTCCGGGGGATAGCCCTCGACGAGAATATTGCCAAGATCGGGATCCTGAACGTGCCGGACCAGCCGGGGACGGCGGCCAAGCTCTTTGGGGCGCTGGCGGCCGAGAAGATCAACGTCGATATGATCGTCCAGTCGATCCATTCGCAGGGGACCCAGGCTGATATGGCCTACACCGTTGACCGGCCGGAGCTCAAGTCGGCGGTCGAGATCACCGAGCGAGTGGCCAAGGAACTAAAAGCCTCGGGGGTCATCTCTGACCCGGATGTCGCCAAGGTCTCCCTGGTCGGCATCGGCATGGTCAGCCAGCCCGGGACCGCCGCCAAGATGTTTGCCGCCCTCTCCGCCGAGAAGATCAACATCCAGATGATCACCACTTCGGAGATCAAGATCTCCTGCGTGGTTAAAGCCGAGCAGGGGAAAAGGGCGGTCCAGGTCCTGCATAAAGCGTTCGGGTTAGAGAAGGTTGCGTAGGTCGTCCGACTATTGCGAGGAAACCTGCGAATAAACTTCGCGGTTTCCTCGCAAGAAAAGAAAATACTTGGAACCGCGACGTTCAGTCGCAGGTTCCAGTTTAGTTTATGAAAACCATATTTATTATTTTGTCCGCCTATCTGATCGGTTCGATCCCCTTTAGCCACATCTTTCCCAAGCTCAAAGGGAAAGACGTCAAAACGGCTGGAACGAAGAATGTCGGAGCGACGAATGCCCTGGTGGTGGCCGGCCCGCTAATGGGGGCCCTGGCTTTAGCTGGCGATATTGCCAAAGGTTACCTCGCTATTTTCTTGGCGCAACATTACCATCTGGCTCCCTGGGCGGTCTTGTTGGCTGGGTTTGCGGCTGTTGCCGGCCACGATTTCTCCCTTTTCCTCCGTTTCAAGGGAGGGAAGGGGGTGGCGACGACCGGGGGGACTTTTCTGGCGATCGATCCGGTCTTTGGCCTGCTGATGATCCTGATCTGGGCCCTCTGCCTGGCCGTTTTCCGTTATTTTATTCCAAGCACGATGGTGGCGCTCGCTTTTGCCCCGGTTTTAATGTGGATGGGCTCAATGAGCTGGTCCTATATCCTCTACGGGGTGGCGCTTTTCTTCCTGGCGGCCTACGCCCATCGAGGAGACCTGAAGCGGTTTGCCGCCGGTCAGGAGCTGACCATCGCCGAATCTATGGCGAAATACCTGAAGAAGTGATAGAATTATTTTCTGCGGGGCGTAGCTTAGCTTGGTAGAGCGCACGGTTCGGGACCGTGAGGTCGGAGGTTCAAATCCTCTCGCCCCGATTTTTAAACACAAAATATGGACAATAAGAGCAAAAAAACGAAGTTTTACAGCGTCATGATCATGCCGCACGATGCCCGCGGGAAGCCGATCAGCCTGAAGGTCCGGGCCAGCTGGGTCTATACGGCGGTCTTCCTGGCTTTCTTCTCGGTCATTTTGGTCGCCTCATCTATCGTCTACTCATCCCTGGTCTCCCGCAAGCTGGTCAACTATGCCGATACGCTGACCCGAGCGCGCCAGCAGCAAGAGGTGATCAGCAGCCTGGCGAACAAGACCAGGAAGGTCAATCGCGAGATCAAGGAGCTGGCTAACCGGGAGAATGAACTGCGCAAACTGCTCGGGCTAAAGCCACTGGTGACCGGTGGGAAAGTGGAAACCAAGCTGGGGAGCCAGGAAGCGAAAGATAAAAGGATCTCCCTCGACCTCCAGGTCGCCGACGAAGGGATCGCCGCCCGGAAACAAAGCCTGGCCCAACTGAAAGAATGGGTCAGTTATGTCCGCTCCAAGCTGGCCGCGACCCCATCCACCTGGCCGCTCTACGGCCGGGTTGCCTCTCTGTTCGGTTACCGGGTCTCTCCCTGGCGCGGCATGCATACCGGGATCGACATTGACGCGAGCTACGGCTCGCCAGCCAGGGTGACCGCTGATGGAGTGGTGACCTATATTGGCTGGCGCCACGGCTACGGCAAGACGGTCGAGGTCAGCCACGGCCACGGGATCGCCACACTTTACGCCCACAATTCTAATTACGCGGTCAGCGTTGGCCAGCGGGTCAAAAAAGGGCAAGTGGTCTGCTATGTCGGGATGACCGGCTGGACGACCGGCCCGCACCTGCATTACGAGGTCCGCCGTTGGGGGGCGCCGCTTAACCCGGTCGCTTTTCTTGATAAGAACATCTTGAGCGCCAGTAAATTATGGAGGTAAAGTAATATGGGAGTGCTGGATAAAATGTTTTCCGGGGCCAAACATTCACCGATCCTGGGCGGGGTCGATTCGATCGTCGGCGAGCATGCCCGGTTCAAAGGGGAGCTGGTTTCCCGCGGCTCGATCAATGTGGCCGGAGAATTTGAGGGGAAGATCAGGGCGGAAGGGGAAGTGCTCGTTTCTCCGACCGGTAAGGTCGTGGGCGAGATCAGCGGCGGCAATGTCATCATTTCCGGCCGGGTGGACGGAGATATTATCGCTAAAGAAACACTGGAAGTCGCCAAGAGCGGCCGCGTCCATGGTGACCTGACCGGCGGGCGGATCGTGATCGATGAAGGTTCGGTTTACCACGGCCGGGTGAAAGTCGAATCCGGCCCGCTCCCCGTTGAGCCGGCTGTTGAGCCGTTGCTGGGCGAGCCGACCGCTCTCGCCGAAGAAGATACGCCGCGGCCGACCTTCCCCAACTTCTAGATGGCCGGTATCCTTTATGTGGTGGCCACGCCGATCGGCAACCTCGAAGACATCACTTTCCGCGCGGTCCGCGTCCTCTCGGAGGTCGACCTGATCGCGGCCGAAGATACCCGCCAGACCAAGATCCTCCTCAACAAATATAACATCACGACCCGGCTGACCTCCTACCATAAGTTCAATATTAAGACCAAGACCGGCGAGATCATTGAGGCGGTCCTCTCGGGCCGGAATGTCGCCCTGGTTTCTGACGCCGGCATGCCGGGTATCTCTGACCCTGGCTACGAGCTGGTCAGAGGGGCGGTCGAGGCCGGGATCCGGGTCGAGCCGATCCCGGGCGCTTCCGCCGCCATCACCGCCCTGGCTGTCTCCGGTTTGCCGACCGACCGGTTCATCTTCCACGGTTTTCTGCCGAAGAAACCGGGCAAAAAAAGAAAAGCCCTGGAGCGGTTGAAAGCAACCGGGGTAACAGTTATAATGTATGAGTCCCCTTTCCGGCTGGTCAAAACGCTGACAGATATCCGGACGGTATTTGGTGACAGGCCTTTGGCGGTTTGCCGGGAGTTGACCAAGAAATTCGAAGAGATCAAACGGGGCAAGACTTCCGAGGTTCTGGCCCATTTTCAGGCCAAAGTGGTCAAAGGCGAGATCGTGATCGTGGTCGAAGGTTTGCCGGATGACGCTGAAAGGGAGGTGCGAAGCAGAAAATAGTTGAATCTGTCTACCGGATTTCTCAGCGGGAGAGAGCTAGATATTAAGTAGGTTCTATTCCTACTCCGAAAGACAGAGTGATTAGGGTTTTCCCGAGAACTCTATACTTCAAAAAATTATTGGAGGTATAGAGATGGCACAGAAAAAAAGATTATCAGGTTATCGGGTTATCAGATCCTTAATAGTATTACTCATTCATTTGTCATTCGTCATTAGTCATTCGTCATTTTCCCTGGATGTTCCGCGTTTTTACGGCGAAGAAGTTGTTGTGACCGCTTCCAGATTGCCCCAATTAAAAAGCCAGAGCCCGTGGGATACAACAACGATCGCCTCCGCTGAATTGAAAAGTTTTAAAACGGTTGGGGAAGCATTAAGAATTGTCGCCGGCGCGGACGTGATCTCGTACGGCAATCTCGGCTCCGTTACCTCGGTGCGACTGCGGGGGGCAAATTCGTCGCAGGTCCTGGTGATGATCGACGGCCGGCGGATCAATTCGCCGACTTTGGGGATGTTTGATGTCGGCGACCTGCTGCTGGATAACGTGGCCAAGATCGAAGTGGTTCGCGCGCCGCTGTCGGCGATTTACGGCTCCGACGCTCTTTCCGGTGTTATTAATATTATTACCAAATCTCCGAAAGAACCAACGAAGACCTTCACGGCCATGACCGGGTCGTTCGGTACCCAGCAGTACAAGGTCGAGTTGAACAATGAAAAATTCCTGCTGTCCGTCGGCCAGCTGAAGTCGGGCGGTTTCAGGGCTAACGGGGATTATCTTTCAACCAATGTTTACGGCAAGCTCGTCCAGCCGCTGCCGATCGGGCAATTTTTTGTTGATTACAATCTGTATGACGCGAAGAAGGGTGTTCCCGGCGTGCCGATTTCAGAGACCGACCCGGCCTCGGCCAGCGAACCGAACGACCGGCAAACGGACCGCAATACTTTTGCCAGCGCGGGGCTGAAAAACGACAATTTCCAATTGAGGGTTTATCAAAATATTCTCGATCAGAGATTAAGTCCCTATATTTTTGGCGTGAGCACCAATGAAGCCCAGCAGACGGGGCTCGAGTGGAGCCAGAACTTCGAACTATCGATCGGAAAAATATTATATGGCCTGGAAGGCCGGGAAGACAGGGGCAAAACGACTATGTCCGGCGACCACGCCATCAATAACTACGCAGCTTTCGTTCAAGATGAAGTCCAGGTCGGTGATCGAGCGACGATCACGGCGAGCATCCGCGGCGATAAACACTCCACGGCCGGGACCTCGATCAATCCGAGGGCGGGCTTTGTTTATCAGGCCGCTGATAATTTACTGTTCAGGGCATCGGCTGGCACAGCCTTTCGCGCGCCGACCCTGAATGAGCTCTACTGGAACGATGTCAACTGGAACATGTTCGGCGACGTGAACCTGAAACCGGAGAAATCAGTTTCCTATGAATTTGGGCTGGAACGCCGGCTGGCCGATAAAACATCGGCCCGAATTAATTATTTTACATCCAGCGTGACTGATCTGATCCTGTGGGCTTATGATCCGTCAACTTACGTTACCCAGGTTAAAAATATCGGTGAGGTGCAAAGCGAAGGGGTGGAGGTGGAACTGGCGCGGGGCATTGGCCAAGAAGGCAAGGGTTTCATTAATTATACTTGCCAAAAAGTGATAGATAAAAAAGATGCCAATCCGCTGGTCGTTGATAAAACGATCCCCTATACCCCGATCAATAAATACACGGTCGGCCTGGTCTCCGGCGGGACCAGCCTGTTAATTAAATCTGTTGGTGAGAGGTATGCCGATCAAACTAATGTCCTTAAACTGGCGGCTTATACGGTGGTCGATTTCAAAATATCAAGACAGGTTTCCGATGCGATCAACGTTGAATTGGCGGCCAACAACCTGTTTGATGAAAAATATGCCGAAGTAGTCGGCTATGATCCGGCGACATTCGCGCCCAGAAATTATCCCATGCCCGGCCGGAACTATTCGATCGGGGTGAAGTGGGAGCTGTAGTCTGGTATAATTTTGGGTGGTTAGGTTGGTAGGTTTTAGGAGGTAATAATATGATCAAAGCTAAAGAATTGTCTCTGGAAAATGTCGTTCTCTTGGCCGTATTGGTGGCGAGCGTGGCCGCTTCCGTTTATCTGGCTAGACCACAAGTCAGGGTAACGGCGAATACCCCGGTCTTTATCGGGGAAGAGATGACCGTGCAGAGGGGAGTGACGGCAGTCAAGACGGTTACAAGGGCGGTTGAAGCGCCGAAGACAGTTGCCCAACCGGCTCCCGTTCAAACCTCCCTCCCGCTCCCCATTGTTCCGCCCAGCGTGACCAATAAGGTCCTGCCGATCTATCCGGAAACGGCGTTAAGTAATGGGGTGGAAGGCCTGGTCCGATTGTCCGTGCTGGTTGGGTTGTCCGGCGCGGCGGAACAGATCGCAGTCCAGGTTTCTTCCGGCGCGGCGGAGCTTGATGCCGCGGCCGTCCAAGCGGTCAAGCAATGGCGGTTCTCGCCGGCGGCGCAGGGCGGGGCAGCCTTAGCCAGTTGGTTCGAACTCCCGGTCCGTTTTGCTTTGAATTAACATGGCAGTTGAATCACTCGGCCGGATGCTTATTTATATCGGGATCATCATCGTGGTGATCGGCGGCTTTTTTCTCCTGATGGCGAAACTACCCTGGTTTGGCCGACTACCGGGCGATATCGTCTACCGTCGCGAAGGGTTGACGGTCTATGTCCCCCTGGCGACGATGATCCTGGTCAGCCTGGTGCTGACCCTCCTCCTGAACCTGGTCTGGCGGAAATAAAAAAAATCGGGGCGGCGGGATTTGAACCCACGATCTCTACCACCCCAAGGTAGCGCCTTAGACCAAGCTGGGCCACGCCCCGAATAACAAAATTATACTATGATAACGCGTAAATGAACACTTCAGAATTTGAAGTTGAGGCTTAGTTCTTGTTCCGCTGGAAGAAGTAAAGGTAAGTTATTTCCAGCAGGCCAACGGTATTAAGGACCAGCAAACAGATAAACCAGCCCAGTTGATTGTTTTTCCCCGCCTGCCAGAGAGCCAGCCCTTTCCAAACCAGGGACCAGACTATGACCAGCGTGAGCAGCAAGCCCTGGGTAGGGGAAAGATTAGGAAAGTCGAACATCAGGCAACCTCCTTATTTATCCGCCAGATCGCCCAGAGGATCGACAGGGTGGCCAGGAAGAAAGCGACATATAATAAATCTGCCGAGAGGCTTAAGTTAAAGAATTTGGCCGTATCATAAATGACGTAGACGCCAAAGGTGACGACGAATCCCCAACCATAGACCTTTTTCTTGGCCAGGGCCAGGAGCAAACCGAGGCTGACGACCACCCCTTCGAGCAGGATCGAGATCGGTTGTAAAAAACTCATCATATTGGAACCCCCTTTGGCCTGATTTTACACCCGAAAACCTTGCCCCGCAAGGGTTTCCCTAATATAATGGGAATATGACGAGAATAGCCGATTTCGATTTTAACGTCCCACCCGAGCTGGTCGCCCAGGAGCCGGCCGCCCAAAGGGACCATTCCAGGTTAATGGTCGTTAACCGTAAAACCGGAGAGTTGGAGCATCGGTCCTTCCACGAAATAGTCGATTATTTTCAACCGGGCGACCTGTTAGTGCTGAACGATACTAAGGTTCTCCCCGCCAACCTGATCGGGCGGAAAGAAGAGAGTGGAGCTAAAGTTGAAGTGTTGTTAGTTAGGCGGATCGATGTAGCGGCGACCTTTAGGTCGCCAATAAATGGCAGTCTAAAGACTGCCGCTACATTTGATCCGAATATCCGGCAAATTTGGGAATGTTTGGTTAAGCCAGGGAAACGATTAAAAGTCGGATCACGGGTGATCTTCGGCGACAATGAGATCGTCGGATCGGTCCTGGAAAAAACAGAAACGGGTGAGCAGATCATAAACTTTGAGGGCGACCTGGATAAATATATGCATCAGGCGGGGGAGTTACCGCTTCCCCCATACATCAAGAAAGTCGAAAATAGAAAGTCGAGCGCGGAAAGCAGGTATCAGACCGTTTATGCCGAAAAAGAAGGAGCCTCGGCGGCGCCGACAGCCGGTTTGCATTTCACGCCGGAATTGTTAGACAAGATCAGGACCAAGGGGGTAAAGATAGCGACTATTACCCTGCACACCGGCTTGGCGACATTCAAGCCGATCTACACCGAGCAGATCGAAGACCATAAGATGCACACCGAGTATTTTGAGATAACGAAGGAGACGATCGAGGCGGTGAGGGCGGCGGAGCGGGTCATTGCTGTCGGGACTACTTCGGTCAGAGCGCTAGAGACGGTCTTTAACTCACTTCCTTTATCCCCAACTCACCCCCTAACCCCCTCTCTTAGGAAGAGAGGGGGGATTAAGGATGTAATAATTAAAGGTGAAACTGACCTTTTTATCACTCCGGGATATGAATTCAAGGTCGTTGACGCTATGGTGACTAACTTTCACTGGCCGCGGACGACGCTGATCCTGCTAGTCTCGGCTTTTGCCGGCAAGGACTTTATCCTGAAGGCGTATCAGACCGCCGTTAATGAGAAATACCGCTTCTTCTCTTTTGGCGATGCCATGTTAATATTATAACTATGGACTATAAATTCGAAATCACCTCAAAAAGTAAAAAAACGAAAGCTCGCGTTGGCAAGCTCTACACCCCCCATGGGGTCGTTAATACCCCCGCCTTTATGCCGATCGGGACGCTAGGGAGCGTCAAAACAATGTCGCCGCGCGACCTGAACGAGATCCAGACCGAGATGATCCTTTCCAACACCTACCATCTTTTACTCCGGCCTGGTCCAGAACTGATCAGGGCGGCGGGCGGACTCCATAAGTTCATGAACTGGGACAAGCCGATCTTGACCGACTCCGGTGGCTTCCAGGTCTTCTCCCTGGCCCACATGCGCAAGGTCACCGATGAAGGGGTCGAGTTCACTTCCCACCTCGACGGGGCCAAACATTTCCTCACTCCCCGGAGCGTCCTCGAGATCCAAACCGCCTTCGGCTCCGACATCATGATGCCGCTCGACGAATGCGTCGCTTATCCTTGCGAGAAAAAGCTGGCGGAAGAAGCGCTGGTCAGGACGACGAGATGGGCCAAGCAGTCTAAATCCGAAATCCTAAATCCTAAATCCGAACAAGGTACATTATTCGGCATTGTGCAGGGGAGTACTTACCTTGACCTGCGGAAGAGGTCGGCAGAGGAGATCGCCGGGCTGGATTTTCCGGGCTATGGGATCGGCGGACTGTCGGTTGGCGAGCCGCAGGCGGAAATGTTTGAGATGTTGGACGCGGTAACGGACATCCTGCCCGAGAAAGCTCCCCGGCATCTGCTGGGCGTGGGGTATGCCCAGGATATCTTGGGGGCGATCAAGCTGGGGGCGGACCTTTTTGACTGCGTTATCCCGACCCGCCTGGCCCGGCACGGTTCTTTTCTGACCTATGAAGGGAAGACGAGCATCCGCCTGAACAAGTTCGAAAAGGATTTTACCCCGATCGACCCGGAGTGTGACTGCTATGCCTGCCGCGATTTCACCAAGGCCTATATCCGCCACCTCTTCTGGGCGCGGGAGATCCTCGGCCTCCAGCTCCTGACGATCCACAACCTCCGCTTTTTCATGCGAATGCTGGAGAAGGTGCGGGGAGAGATTGCTCAAGGTGAGTTTTAAGATTGGGCGGTGTAGGACTTGAACCTACGACCTCCTCGGTGTAAGCGAGGCGTTCTAACCAGCTGAACTAACCGCCCAAATACCTTAAAAACCAGGGAAAAATGGTGGGCGCGACAGGGCTCGAACCTGTGACTTCTTCCGTGTGAAGGAAGCGGTCTACCACTGACCTACGCGCCCGCAGTGTCGTCAATAATACCACGCCTTGACTGACGCGACAAGTTGGGCTAAACTGAAAAAACGGGCCCATAGCTCAAGGGTGGAGCAATCGACTCATAATCGACAGGTTCTAGGTTCGAATCCTAGTGGGCCCAAAAAAAACGGGAGGAAAATAACATGGCGGAAGAGAAAAAGGTCAAGAGTTTCGAAGAACTGATCAAGCAGGTCGAGGATTTCGAGAAGACGATCAAGAGCCTGGGCGAGAATGTCGCCAAGCTCAAGACCAGGCTGGCCGAGAACAAGGAAAAATACGGTCCAGACCTCTCGGCGTGGCCTAAAGAATAATTACTTTAAGTATTCCTTCAGTTTCTTGGCCCGGGTCGGGTGTTTCAGCTTGCGCAGTGCTTTGGCTTCGATCTGGCGGATCCGCTCGCGCGTGACGTTGAAGACCCGGCCAACCTCTTCCAAAGTCCGCGGATGACCGTCATCCAGCCCGAAGCGAAGCTTGAGCACCGTCCGCTCCCGCTCGGAGAGGGTATTCATCACATCTTCCAGGTCGTCGCGCAATAAACCCTGCAAGACGATATCGTCGGGCGCCTGGATCGAATGGTCTTCCACAAAATCACCCAGCCGCGAACTTTCTTCGTCCCCGACCGGGGCCTCCAGCGAGAGCGGCACCTGGGAGATGCGGATGATCTCGCGCACCTTGTCGACCGACATCCTGGCCCGCTGGGCGATCTCTTTTTCCGTTGGTTTGTGGCCGAGCTGCTGCAGGAGGATGCGCGAGGTCTTGCGCAGCCGGTTGATCGTCTCGATCATGTGGACCGGGATGCGGATGGTGCGCGCTTGGTCGGCGATGGCCCGGGTGATCGCCTGGCGGATCCACCAGGTGGCGTAGGTCGAGAACTTATACCCTTTGCGGTAATCGAACTTTTCCACGGCCCGGATCAGCCCGAGGTTACCTTCCTGGACCAGGTCGAGGAAGAGCATGCCGCGGCCGGTGTATTTCTTGGCGATCGAGACGACCAGGCGGAGGTTGGAGTTGACCAGCTTGTGCTTGGCGCGCATGTCGTCGGTCTTCATCCGCTTGGCCAGGACGATCTCTTCTTCGGAGGTCAGGAGGGGGAATTTGCCGATCTCGCGCAGGTACATGCGGACGGTGTCGTCAACGCCGATCCCCTTGATCTCGGCCAGCTCCTGGTGCAGCTCGTCGGCCTTGACCGGTATTTCCTCGGCGGCTTTCCCCTTTTTCTCGGAAAGCTCGATGCCGAGGTCAAGCAGCTGCTCGATCTCGTCCAGGTTCCTTTCCGGATGCGGGTAGACCGAAAGGATCTCTTCGGGCGTAAGGTACCCCTTGCGCGAAGCCGCCGCCCGCAGTAATTCCAGATTGTCTCTTTTCCCAAACATGCGATCCCCTCCGATTTGTTATCGCAGCTCTTGCTACGAAATTTCAGCCTTTAGGGTGGAAAGCAACTCCGCCACCCGCCGCTCGTCATGGGCGCTTTCGGCCGCCCGCAACTCTTCTTTTAAATTGGTGATCCTCTCCCGGGCGTTTTCGGCCTTGATCACATTGATGCAATCCGAGAGGATCTCGGCCTTATTTTCCAGATCAGAGCTCAACAGGACCTGGGTCAGGAAGCGTTTGGCCGCTTCGTCACTCAAGTTGTCGACGATCAAATTAGGGAGGTCGTTCCCCGCGGCCGGGTCCAAACCAAAGAGGACCGTGACAATGGTCCGGGCCTCGGGCGACTGGAACAGTTCCGGGCTAAGCTCTTTTTTTACCGCCGCCAACGCCTCTGGGTCCTGGGCGGAGAGGGCGATCAGCTTCTTTTCCGCTTCGGCCTGGCGAGAGGCCGGCTTGCCGGTGACCCGGCGCTGGTCGTTCTTCCCGCTCCGGTAAAAGCCCGAGCGTTTGACCTCGGCCAGGAGCGCTTCGGTTTCCATCTTCAGGAAACCGGCGGCTAGCTTGGCGTATTCCTGCTGAATAAAAGAGTCCTTTTCCTGCCCGAGCAAGGCGGCCACTTCGCGCAGGCCGCGCGCCCGGCCCTCGATCTCGGCTGGGTTGTGGCGGGCGACGATCCGCCTGATCTTGAACTCGAGATAGGGGAGGGCGTTCTCGACCGCCTGGCGGAAAGCGTCGGCCCCTTTTTGTTTAATAAATTCGTCGGGATCCTTGGCCCCGGTCAGCGTGACCACTTTGATCTTGAAACCGGAGCCGAGGAGGAGCTCGGCCGAGCGCTCGGCCGCTTTCTCTCCGGCCGCGTCGGCGTCATAGGCCAACACTACTGTATCGGCGAAACGGCCGAGTAACTTGCCCTGGGCGGCGGTCAGCGCGGTGCCGAGGGGGGCCGCCACGTTCTTTAGTCCGGCCTGGGCGACCGAGAGGAGGTCGAGGTTTCCTTCGACCAGAATGGAATACCCTTGCTGTTTGATCGCCTCTTTGGCCAGGTTCAGGCCAAAGATAGTCTCTCCCTTGTGGTAGACCGGCGTATCGGGCGAGTTGAGATATTTCGGATCGGTGTCGCCGAGCGCTCGCCCGGAAAAAGCGATCACCCGGCCGCGCAGGTCGAGGATCGGGAAAATCAACCGGTTGCGGAAACGGTCGTAATGGCCGCTCTGGTCTTCGCGCGGCAGGCTCAAGCCGGCCAGCTCGATCATTTGTGGTGAGGCCCCTCTGGCGATCAGGTGCTGGAAAAGAATTTCCCAACCCTGGGGGGCGAGGCCGAGACCAAAAGTCCGGGCCGTTTCGGCCTTGATGCCGCGCTCCGCTACATAATCCCGGGCGGCCTGGCCGTTCGTTCCTTCATACTCCTGCCGGAAGAAACGGGCCGCCAGGAGGAGGATGTCATAAAGCTTTTCTTTGTCGCCACGGGTCGGGCCGCTGCTGCCACCCGGAGCTTCGACCGCGATGCCGACCTTGCCGGCCAGCTCCACGACCGCTTCGATAAAGCTGATATTCTCGACCTTCATCAGGAAGTCAAAAACATTGCCCCCTTCGCCGCAGCCGAAACAGTGGAAAAGCTGCTTTTCTTCCGAGACGTTGAACGACGGGGTCTTTTCGGAGTGGAAAGGGCAGAGGCCGAGGTGGTTGCGCCCGCGTTTCCGCAAGGGGAGGTACTCGGAAACGATGTTGATGATATTGACCTTGCTCCGGACCGCGTCGATCTGCTCTTTGGGGATCAAACAGGTTTCCTCCACTCGTCGGGGACGAACAGCTCCTGGAATTTATTGATGGCGTAGCGGTCGGTCATCCCGGCGATAAAATCGACGGTGTGCTGCAGCTGGTCCGCCTCCTTGAACCCTTTCTGGAAAGCGGCGCTGTAGTGATAAAAGCGGAAGAGCTGATGGATCAGCTCCGGCACTTTCTCTTCTTCCTGCTTGGCCGCCGGGTTGGTGTAGACGTGGCGGTACATGAAATCGTAGAGGCCGTCCATGGCCGTTTGGACCGGGCGGCTCAGCCTGATCGTCTTGCGGTTGCGGCTGTTGAGAATGGCGCTCTTGACCATTCGGTCGAGAATGTTCTGCCCTAGGATCTTTAAATGCTGTGCCGGCAATTGCCGCTGGGTCAGGACGCCGGCCCGGATCGCGTCCTCGATGTCGTGCTGTAAATAGGCGATCCGGTCGGCCAGGCGGACGATCTGCCCCTCCAGCGTGGCCGGTTGTGGATCGTCGGGGGTGTGGTTGCGGATCCCGTCGATCACTTCCTGGGAGAGGTTCAGGCCGTGGCCGTCGTTCTCCAGCACCGAAACCACCCGGACGCTTTGGAAATTATGGAAGAACGAACTGCTGTAATATTTTTTCAAAATATCGTCGAGCACATACTCGCCGGCGTGGCCGAAAGGAGTATGTCCGAGATCGTGTCCCAGGGCGATCGCTTCGGCCAGGTCTTCGTTGAGGCGGAGGGCGCGGGCGATCGTCCGGGCGATCTGGGCCACTTCGAGGGTGTGGGTCAGCCGGGTCCGGTAATGGTCCTCGATCGGCGAGATAAAGACCTGCGTCTTGTGTTTCAACCGGCGGAAAGACTTGCAGTGGATGATCCGGTCGCGGTCACGCTGGAAAGCGGTGCGAAAATCGCACTCCTTCTCCGGCACGGCGCGCCCCTGGCTGTGAGCGGACAGAGCGGCGTACCTGGATAGGTAGCCGCTCTCCCGTTTTTCGATCTCCTTGCGGATGAGCATCAATTATTTAGTCGAGGCCTTCGTCTTTTCTTTGATCATCGCCTGGGCGGCGGCAAGGCGGGCGATCGGCACGCGATAGGGTGAGCAGCTGACGTAATTCAGGCCGGCTTTATGGCAAAACTCGATCGACTCCGGGTCGCCGCCGTGTTCGCCGCAGATCCCGACCTTGAGGTCTTTTTTGGTCTGGCGCCCCTTCTTGACCGCCATTTCGACCAGCTGGCCGACCCCTTCACCGTCCAACACCTGGAACGGATCGTTCTTATAGATCCCCATCTCGACGTAAGCGGGCAAGAATTTACCGGCGTCGTCGCGGGAGAGGCCCATCGTCATCTGGGTCAGGTCGTTGGTGCCGCAAGAGAAGAATTCCGCCACTTCGGCGATCTTGTCCGCGGTCAGAGCGGCGCGCGGGATCTCGATCATCGTCCCGACCAGGTATTCGATCTTGACCCCGAACTTCTTCATCGTTTCCGCAGCGACTTTCCGGATGAGGTCGACCTGGTTGACCAGCTCTCGGACCTCGCCGATCAGCGGGACCATGATCTCCGGGATGACCTTGAGCCCTTTTTTCTTCAGCTCGCAAGCCGCTTCGATGATCGCCTGGGCCTGCATTTCGGTGATCTCCGGATAGATAATGCCGAGGCGGCAGCCGCGATGGCCGAGCATCGGGTTGAACTCGTGGAGCGACTCAACTTTTTGCTGGACCTTTTGCAGGCTGACCCCCATGTCGCTCGCCAGTTCCTGCTGCTGGGCGGTCTCGTGCGGGACGAATTCGTGCAGGGGTGGGTCGAGGAGGCGGATCGTCACCGGCAGGCCGGCCATCGCCTCAAATATCCCGATGAAATCGCCTTTCTGCATCGGCAGAAGCTTGGCCAGGGCGAGCTTGCGGCCGGCAACGTCGTCGGCCAGGATCATCTCGCGGACCGCCTTGATCCGGTCCCCTTCAAAGAACATATGTTCGGTCCGGCAGAGGCCGATCCCTTCGGCGCCGAACTCGCGGGCGACTTTAGCGTCGTGCGGGGTATCGGCGTTGGTCCGGACTTTCAGGCGCCGTTCGGCGTCGGCCCACTTCATTAGCTGGCCAAACTCGCCGGAAAGGGTCGCCGTCATCGTCGGCACTTTACCCTTCATCACTTCGCCGCTGCTCCCGTTGATGGAGAGCCATTCGCCCTCCCGGATGACTGTCGACTTAACGCTGAACTGCTTGGTCTTGTAATCGATCTGGATATCACCGCAGCCGGCCACGCAGCATTTACCCATGCCGCGGGCGACGACTGCCGCGTGCGAGGTCATGCCGCCCCGGGCGGTCAGGATCCCTTCGGCCACGTTCATCCCGCCGATATCTTCCGGCGAGGTCTCGATCCGGACCAGGATAACTTTCTTTCCTTCCTTGGCCCAGGCTTCGGCGTCATCGGCGTGGAAAACCACCTGGCCGCTGGCGGCGCCGGGGGAGGCGGGGAGGCCTTTGGCGATCACTTCTTTTTTCGCCTTGGGATCGAAGGTCGGGTGGAGGAGCTGGTCGATCTGTTCCGGTCCGACGCGGAGGATGGCGGTCCGTTTGTCGATCAATTTCTCGGCCACCATATCGCAGGCGATCTTGAGGGCGGCGGCGGCGGTCCGCTTGCCGTTCCTCGTCTGGAGCATCCAGAGTTTACCTTTCTGGATGGTGAACTCGATGTCCTGCATGTCGCGATAGTGCTTCTCGAGCTTCTTATAGATCGCTTCCAAAGCCTTGTAAGCAACTGGCATCACTTCTTCCAGGGTCTTCTGGCCGGCGGACGTTTTGGTGGAGTGGTTGACCGGCTGCGGGGTGCGGATCCCGGCCACGACGTCCTCGCCCTGGGCGTTGATCAGGTATTCGCCGTAGAACTTGTGTTCACCGGTCGACGGGTTGCGGGTGAAGGCGACGCCGGTGCCGGAGTCGTTCCCCATGTTGCCGAAGACCATCGCCTGGACGTTAACGGCCGTTCCCCATTCGTGGGGGACTTTGTTGATCTGGCGGTACTTGATGGCGCGGTCGCCCATCCAGGAACCGAAGACCGCTTCGATCGCTCCCCAGAGCTGTTTCCACGGATCTTCCGGGAAATCGCTGCCGGTCCGCTTCTTGATGGCGGCCTTGAAGCGCCGGACCAGTTCCTTGAGGGCGGCGACGTTGAGGTCAACGTCCTGCTCGACCCGTTTTTCCTTTTTGACCTCGTCCATGATCTCTTCGAACGGATCGAGGTCGGTCTTGGTCTGCGGCTTGAGGCCGAGGACCACGTCGCCGTACATCTGGACGAAGCGGCGGTAGGCGTCCCAGGCAAAGCGCTCGTTGCCGGATTGTTTGGCCAGGCCGATCACCGTCTCATCGTTGAGGCCGAGGTTGAGGACGGTGTCCATCATCCCGGGCATGGAGACGCGGGCGCCGGAACGGACCGAAACGAGGAGGGGGTTAGCTTTGTCGCCAAAGATCGCCCCGCCCATGGTTTTTTCTGTATGCTTGATGCCGGCCTCGACTTGCTGATAAAGTTCTTTAGGATACTTCCGGTTCAGCTTGTAATAGACCGTGCACATTTCCGTGGTGATTGTGAAGCCGGGCGGGACCGGGATCCCCAACTTGCCCATTTCGGCCAGGTTGGCCCCTTTGCCGCCCAGCAGATTTTTCAGGCTGGCGTCGCCGTCGGTCTTGGCCCCTCCGAACAGATAAACATATTTCCCCTTTTTCGTCGTCTTGGATCCTTTTGAACCCTTAGCCATTGTCTTGCTCCTTCTTTTTTTTACTGACTGCCAAAATAATGCGGGCGAGAGAAAATGGAGCCGAGGGGGATCGAACCCCTGGCCTCCTGACTGCCAGTCAGGCGCTCTCCCAGCTGAGCTACGGCCCCATTAACAACCTCAAACATCCAACCTCAAACTTCAAAAACTTTGATAACGCAGTAAGTGAACCTAGTAATGATACACTACCGCGTCTTTGCCCCACAACTCCTCGAGCCGGTAATAGTCCCGTTCCGCCTGGCGCATGACGTGGACGACGACCGGGCCGAGATCGAGGACCAACCAACCGGAACCGATCACCCCCTCCCATTTTTGCCCTTTGATCTTCTGTTCACGCAATCTCTGGTTGATCTCATCGCCGATCGCCCGCAGCTGCGGGTCTGTCTCTCCGCTGCAGATGACCAGATAGTCGGCTAGGCTCGATCTCCGGCCGATCGAAAGAGCGACCAGATCTTCCGCTCCCTTGCTCTCCGCCGCCTCGACCACCAGTTGGACCAGCTTCTGGGCCTCCCCTGGTTTGATCGTTATTCTCCCGGCGAGACAGCCAGGCGCTTTTTGGCCAGGTGGCGTTCCACCAGCTGTTTGACCTGGGCCTCATCCGGCTTCCAATAATAGATCTTGTCGACCATCAGGTCGGTTCCCGGGACCATGTTCATGCTGAACTGGCGCAGTTCCAGTACGCCGCGCAGGGCGAGCGATAACCCGAGCACCTGGCGCGAGTTCAGGTTCGTCTGGACGCACTGGAGGAGAGAGATGAAGAGGTTAGGGGAGCGGATCAGGTTCTCCCGGCGCATGATCTCCGCCGCTACCGAGTTCACGAACTGCTGCTGCCGGCCGATCCGGGCGAAATCGTTGTCCGTGTGCCGGAAACGGAGATAGCCCATCGCCTGCTTGCCGTTGAGCTTCTGGCGCCCCGGCTGCAGGTCAATATGGAGGTCGCCCGCGTAATCAACATAATACATTCTCTTTTCTACGTCAATTGTCACCCCGCCGATCTGGTCGATCAGCGCCGCGATTCCCGCCAGGTTGACGGTGATGTAGTAGGGTATCTCGACTTGCAGGAACTCTGCGGCCGTCCGCCTTGCCAGCTCGACCCCGCCGTAAGCGTAGGCGTGATTGGCCTTGTCCAAGCCGCGTCCCGGGATCGTGACGATTGTGTCGCGCGGGATCGAGAGGATGGCCGCCTCTTTCTTGTCGGGATTGATATGGAGTACCATGATCGTGTCGGAGCGGTGACCGAAAGCGTCATCCACCCCGAGGACCAGGATATTGGCTTCCCCCATGATCGCGGCGGTCGGCGTCAGGCTAAAAAAGATGTCGAGCAGGGCAATCCGGGCGGCAATGCTGATTCCGAAGCCGACGGCCGCCGCCAGGCAGACCAGCAACACGGTGATGATGACAAAAGTTTTTTTCATAAGTAACTATTACGGGTCAGGACGCTCCCGGGATGGATCGGGACTTTTTTCCGGAGCAAATAAGCGATCTGCCGGCTGGCCGACTCAACCACCGCACCGTCCAGGTCCCGGAAGGCGAGGCGGCGCAAATTTTTGAGACCAGTGTAATCCCGGCCCTCTTCGATATGGTCGGCCAGGAAGACGATCTTCTCCAATTTTGACATCTTGGGCCGGCCGGTCGTATGGTGCCTGATGGCCGCCAGGATATCCCGAGCCTTGACCTCGAACTCTTCCCGGGCGAGACGGGCCCCTAATTCGCCATGGAGGAGTTTGGGTTCCTGGGCCTGGACCGGGTCGATAGTCAAACCGAGACGGCGCGCTTTTTTCAGGAGCCCGCTCCGGCTATCACGCCGGGCGCAATCGTGGAGCAGGGCGGCCAGCGAGGCCTTATTCAGGCTGACCCGGTGGCGGCGGGCCAGCGCCAGGGCGACCTGTTCAACTCTTAAGGAATGGGCGAACCTTTCCGGGTCAAGGGTCGCCTTGAGCCGGGCCACGATCCAACAGCGTTCTTTCATTTTTGGACAAAAAAATACCAAGGCGATCAAACGGCATCCCTGCCTTGGTTCCTGGGTTAATTTTAGCAATTTCCGGCCTAACTTGTCAACCCTTTTTTTTGCTGTTGTCAGGCCAGGGACCAGCAAGGGACCTGCAAAAAAAGTGAAATATTCATCAAATTTGCACGATATACATACGTGGAAATTAGAGCATCATTAATGCCGTCAGGTAAAGGCAGTAAAATTGCGTCTCCAGTTTTAAGCGCCGCATCAATTAATAGTGGAAGCTTCCCCGTACTCTCTCGTCTTCCTGGAACACCTCCCCTTTCATTAACGTTAAGTGGGCAAGGAATACATGCTATGCAAGCCCTCACTCCCAGGACCGGTAACAACATCCCCTACGACGCTCTGCGGAGCACCAATCGCCCGCTTCTCACTATTAAATTGAACGAGATATTAACCCATCTGGTTACTGCTTATTGCAGTCAAGACACATCTTTGCTTCCCTCGCCTGATCGGGAGAGGATAGAAAAAAATATTGAGATACTTAAACAAGCGCCTTTTGAAATAGCTCTTACAGAATCGTATTCAATTAATGCCCATTCTCATCCGCAGAAAAGAATAGTGTATGTTGACCTGGGCATCTTTGATGCCCTTATTAAACACCCTGAACTTGCTAACTGGGATACGATCGCTTTTGTGGTTGCCCATGAAATATCTCATACCATTTATGCGGAGCAAACCGAGTTGGCTCCTGAAGAAAAAGAAAAATGGGGAGCTCATGATATGGAAAACCAGTGCGACCGGGATGCCCTGGTCATGATGGATAAGGCGAGGTTTAATGTGAGATATGCTGGATTCGAATTCTTTCCTGATCGCGAGCTGTCTCCGGATTCAACCAATTACGGGCTAATTCAATCCCATCCCAACCCTTACGCGCGAAATAGTTTTATTAAGGAGCAGGTAAGGAACAGCTATCCGGAGGCTTATGCCAACGAATCATCGGCGCGAATATTTTCCGGCGAGGAAATTGAAGAGATAAGAATACTTTCGCCGTTTGAGGAAGCAATGAAGCGAAAGAACGGTCCTGGAGCAAAAGATATCACGGCCGGATTGTTAAGATGTTTTGACGCGCTGGCGGAATATCTTTTTATCATCAGCCCCGGATATCCGTTTGCAAATAGAGACTATTGGCTCACTAGCTCTGAATCTCCCGACTTGTCTCGTTCAATCCCCGATCCAGGTTGGCGCGAAAATTTTAAACTTTTTCTGGCAGTTCAAAGTAGCAAAGGAATATCCAATGAAACTGCGCTAAGAGGCAAGTATGCTAAATGTTTTCCCAATGATACGAATCAGGAAAGGTTTGAAAGCTTTGCCTGGCATTATTTTGTTGATGAAATTAATCGGGCCTCATTCAGGGCTGATCTGGAAGATAGATTAGCTCAAGCAGTGAGCAACATCCGGGATAGAGCTGCAAAAGAAGGTGATATAAAATGGCTGCGCGATGGAATTGAAAGAATAGATAGGATTGAAAGTGCAACCAGGGCCCGCGATTTAGCCGAGCTAAAGATTGCCGGCATTGTTCTATTTCTTGATTTGCCCGATTCGACCAAAGAAACGCTTATCGATATTTTTTCAGAAATTATTGGAATTCCACGGAAAGAAAATTCCGGCGCGAAAGTACTCATCGCGCTTTTGCGCGCTTTACCGGCTTTGGATTGTTTAAGAAAGAATAATTCAAAAAGAGATTTGCCCTATGAATCTATTTTAAGACGTTTTAATAAAGTATTATCCGAAAGGATCTTTAATGCAATTAGCGCTACCCCCCAAAATGCTCAAGAAACAGCTTGTTTTATTGAGCTCCTTTCCCTCTCCCTTTTCAATGGGATTCCCGTCAACAACCTCCTTGGAAGAACAAAAGTTATATATAAATTAGAAGCCGGACTGCTGCTTCCTCACCTTCACGCCATAGTTAAGGAGAATAATAAGGGACTTATTATTCTTTTATTTAGGTTGTTAGCGCCTGAAACTATCGCTGAAATACTAAAAGATAAAATAATATTCTCGTTTCTTTTGGAAAATCATCTTTTTGAAGCCCTGGCGCCGTTTGACCTTGGCAGAGTTATGCCGCTAGAGCGGATCGAAGAGATTATTTTTTCTGATAAACTTTCTTCTTTTTGGTTTGTTGTTTTAGATTGTGCGGCTTACAGATATACGACCAAAGAGGCCGATGAATTATTACATAGGATTCCGTCGCTGCTTAAGATTATAGAAAACAAATTGAAGGACCCTGAAAAGGATGGGGAAACCAGGCAACACCTCGCAGCAACAATAGAAAAACTATTGTCAAAAAATAAAACACCAGGAGAGTTTACAATAGATGATTATTGCAAAATATTCGAAATATATCCTGCCATAGCAAATACTGATACTTTGTTAAAATATATTAAAAATGCAAAAATAGAAGAGCTCATGCAACTTTTGCGGGCGATCAATTTTTCTTTAGGCTTGAGTGATGCGTTTCAAATCAAAATAGTTGTTAAAGAGCTTGCATCCAGATTTGGAATTGATCTTGACAAACAGATGGCTGATATTTTAGTTGAACCTAATACTCGCGGTTATTATCGGCTTAAACCTCAAATTTTGAATCGAGCCAGGGGGTTCTCACAAGTCATATTATCATTTGATGACTTATTAGGATTTAACAAAAAGAGTTCTAACGATCTGTTGGTTTCCCCTGATGAGTTTAAGGAATATCAGGAAGAGTTGTCGGATGAAATGTTTTTACTGCTTATTAAAACTTCGAGGTCCGGGCCTAAAACATTTTTAGTTTCCGCCTTTATAGATAAATTGATCAGGGAAAACAGATTTAATGAAGAAGCGCTGATGAAGCTAACTGAAGCTTCGGGCGACCAGACCATGCTTAATCTTAAAATCCCTGAAAATGGACTGCCGCCTGCCAGTGAAGGGCTGGGCAGGCGGATATCGCACAGGGATTTAATTTATTTAGCTTATTTTCATCGCCATGGCTTTGATAATTTGCGACGGCTTGCTACCAGCGAGCTTCAAGCGTGGTTTAATAAATACTGGCCGCATAAAAGCACTTATCGTGATGTTGTTTTGGTCAAGCTGTTTCGCGATACTTTTAATCAATTATCTCTCGATGATCAACAATTGGTTATTTCTCTTTTTCATCATGAAGAGCGAGCATTCAAGTTTAAAGTTAATTGCTATGAAGAACATATCAAAAACCAGCGATCCCTTGATGATAAAATAAACTTATTGTGTTCCATATTCCCGGAACCTTCCCCGACCCGCGATCAATATCTTAATGAAATCCTTCGATCGACTTCTTTTACCGTTACCGAATACGGCAGTGTAATTAATCCTTTATTCTCACGGAAGTCGCGGCAGTATCAAAGGAAAGAAAGCATTGCCCTAGGCACCGTGGGAGCCGCTCTTACGCAAGAAAGTCCGAAAAATAAAATGGAGATACTGCTCTGGTTGTTAGGCAAAGGCGGTAAACCGGGTGCTATTACAATGCAAGAAAATGGAATAGGGGCCAATCTTGATGAGCTCAAAGAATTGTTTGCCGCTTCAAAATCGTTCCGTGATGAAATTATTGAAAACTTTTTCGCCGGCAACAAAGGCCTCTTTTCTCCGGATAATCACGAGTCCCTGGAAAAATTCATTAATGCCGCACTGGCAGACCATCTGCAAATCAAGAAAGGTGATAGTGGATCTACGATAAAATTGAAGCAGTTTGCCGAAAAGGCCTTAAAGGAGTTTTTCCGCCTTGGCCTGATGTCAACTAAACTTCGGATCATGCAGGCATTGATCAATCAACTTATCGAAAATCGAGGCCGCCTTTCCCTTGAGGCGCTAATCAGCGCTTTCCTGGGAGCCCTGGGCGTAGTCGGCGTCAAGCTGGCGCAAATCCTTGCCTCCCGCCGGGAAATAGAAGCAGGTTATCCGGAACTTTACAGCCGGCTTAATGAGCTAAAGGACAATGCCAATCCGATGACTATTGAAGAGGCCATGGAAGCCATCTACACCAACCCGATCCTGGTCAGTAAAAATGTAAAAATAATTAGACCGGTCGGTTCAGCTTCGATCAAGGGGGTATTCTTGGTTGAAATCGAAGGTCGGGAATATATCCTCAAAGTTAGGCGCGCCAGAGCCTATAAAGATCTTCAGGAAGAAGAAGCAAGCTTTCGTGAACTTCTTGAAGCGCTTAAACCCGAGCTAAAAGCGGTCTATAGCGTATCACATTTACCTGATTACGCGGGTCGGATCTTTAGCTGGATAAAGGAAGAGATCGATTTTGAAAAAGAAAAGTCCAATTCCCGTCGTTTAAACCGGGCGGTCGCCGGACATTCTTCAAAAAATATTTCTGTGGCCGTTCCCTGCGTGGTGATGGAGCTTTCAAATCACAATACAATTATTGAGAATGCGGCTCCCGGCGTATCCCTTAAGGAAGCGGAGCAGGACCCTGCCAAAGCTGAATTGATCTCCACCGTGAAATCATTGATTCAGAGAATATTTCTGGCGCAAATCTTTAGGGAGGGCTTTTTCCACGCGGACCCGCACGGCGGTAATATTTTTATCCATCAAGCAGGGGATAAAAAGCTGGTTAACTTTATTGATACTGGTTTATGCGCGGAAATCGATGAAGCGACCAGAGAGTTTTTAAAAAGAATAACACATCCCTTAAAACGGGATATACTGACTGCCCTTAAAACCTTTCTTCCGCCGGAGGTTTTTGCAATAAATCAAGCAATGATCGTAAAAGAAGTTTCTGCCATTGAAAAATTGGCGCCGCAAAGGCAGGGACTGGCTTTACTCGCTCTCTTTGACAAACTTAAGAATTATGAGACGCCGGATGTTTTAGTGCGCGTATTTACCGGCATAAGCAAAGCTCCATTTCTTTTTGAAATGTTTGCCGAAAATCGGGATGAGTATCTTAAAGTATGGTCCTTCACCCTGGTAGAAAAAGCCAGAGCGTTCTTGGCGGAAGGCAAATCGCGCCTTTTTAAAAAGAAATGATTAACAATTGTAGCGAGTCGAGTAAGAAAATTAACCAATAGACTGCTTGATCTCTTCAACGAACTGGATCATTTTGTGAGTGGCGATGCCGATCCGCTCTTCGCCTTTTCTATTTTCTATTTTGGGTTGACACCCTTTTTTTTGCTGTTAGAATTAGGATTATGAGAAAGTTAGCGGCGGTCATTTTAGCCGCGGGGAAGGGGTCGCGGATGAAATCCGACCTCCCCAAGGTTTTTCACGAAGTTCTGGGGGAACCGATGCTGACCTATGTCCTGGCCAGCGTCAAACAGTTGTCCCCCGATATTACCTGCCTGGTCGTCGGCCACAAGCGCGACCTGATCATGGATTATTATAAGGAGTGGCCGCTCAAGTTCGTCATCCAGGAGGAGCAACTGGGGACCGGGCATGCCGTGATGCAGGCCAAACCTTTTCTGGAGGATTTTTCCGGCGATATCCTGATCCTCAATGGCGACGTCCCGCTGATCTCCGGAAAAACCTTGCAGGAGCTCCTTAACTTCCATCGGGAAAAAGGGGCGGCGGCGACCGACCTGACCGCCCTTTTGCCAGAGGCCGGCAATTACGGACGGATCGTCCGCAATGAGCGGGGTGAGATCGAGAAGATCGTCGAGAAAAAAGACGCCACCCCGGCCGAGCTCCAGATCAAAGAGATCAATACCGGGACCTTCTGCTTCGATAAAGAAGCGCTTTTTCTGGCGCTGGCCGAGGTCCGCGCCGAGAACGCCCAGCAGGAATATTATCTCACCGATTCAATCGAGATCCTCCGGCGCCGGGGCCGCCCGGTCTATGCCTGCCCGGCCGCGGACGCTTCAGAAACGCTCGGCGTTAACACCAAGGAAGAACTGGTCGAGATCGAAAAGATACTCCTCGCTCGCCGCGGCTGATCCGCCGAAGGCGGATAAGTCCAGCGATTGACCGCTTTCCGGCCGGGGCATATAATGATGGCTGATGTCTCTACTATTATTCCTCAATGCTGGCTTGCTGGCGACGGCGGCCTTGGCGCTAAGCCTGGCCTGTTATATTTTTGTCAAAGGCCTGGGGAGCCGCCTCAACCGGCTGTTCAGTTTTATCCTGTTTTTGATCGCTCTCTGGGCCTTAAGCTCCCTGGCTTATAATAACGCCGCGAGCATCGAGTGGCTCCTTTTTTGGCGCCGGGTCACGCCGGCCGGGTTAGCCCTGCTGGCCGCCTATTTCCTTTATTTCTGTCTGATCTTCCCGTTCAAACTGATCAATCTGGGTACCCGGCAGAAGCTCTGGCTCCTTTTCCCCGGGTTCGCCTTTGCCTTTCTCTCGATCGCGACCGGCTGGCTGGTGCGCGGGATTACCGTCCGCGGCGAACTCTACCTGGCCCAGCCGATCTATGCCTGGGGCTATATCTTTTACGCCATCTATCTCGTCCTCTATTTTCTGGCGGCGACCTCCGCCCTGTACTATAAATATGCCAAAAGCACCGCCCGGGTAAAGCTGCAGCTCTTCTACAGTTTGCTCGGCACGGTCATCTCCATCGTTCTCGTTCTAGCGGCCAGCCTGGTCCTGCCGCTCTTCGGCCGGCCGGAAATGTTCTCGCTCGCCCCCCCCTTCACTTTGATCATGGCCTTACTGATCACTTACGCCATAGTCCGGCATAACCTTCTCCGGATCGAAGGGTTGACGACCCTCGGCGTGATCTTCCTGGCGCTGGCGGCGGCCCTGGTCGCGACGATCGGCTCGCTCTGGTCCGGCCAATTTTGGCTCCTGCCCCTGCTTTACGTGGTGATTGCCAACGTTTGTCTGGGCCTTTTCCTGGTCGTATCCGCCCCGCGTAACGAGGTCAACCTTTCTTTTTCCGTCTCCATTTTCTCGGTAGCTTTTTGGGCATTTTCCCTGTACATGCTCAATGCCTCTCCCGATAAACTCCTCTGGGAGAGGATGGCCTTTCTCGGCCCCCTGGTCCTGGCGCCATCGTTCATTTATTTTAGCTGGGTTTTTCCGCGCCGCAATTTCCAGATCAAGCTCTGGCATCTGGGCGGCCTGCTTTTTCCGGCGGTGGTGATGCTCGCCCTGGCGTCGACCGATCTGATCGTGAAAGAAGTCAGCCTTCAGGGAACCACGCTGGTGCCGATCCGCGGTTTCGGCTACACCCTTTTCCTGGTCGTTTTTGTCGCTTACATGGCCTATGCTTTGCAGGAGCTGGTCAGGAAATATCTTCAGGCGGTCGGCGGGCAAAAGGTCCAGCTCGGCTATGTCTTCTTCGGTGTTTTCTTGAGCGTGAGCGCCGTCGCCTTGACCAACCTCCTGCTGCCGTTCTTCGGCAACGTCAGCTTTACCACGCTCGGCCCGTTCTTTACCCTGTTCTATATCGTTTTCGTCAGTTACGCCGTCATCAAACACCGGCTGATGAGCATCGAGGTCGTCATCCAGCGCGGCACCGTCTACGCTTTTGCCACCGTCTTGATCATGGCGCTCTATGCCCTGGCGGTCATGATCTCCGAGGTCTATCTCCGGCAGATCATCGGCTACACTTCCCTGGCCGTGACCGCCCTGGCCGCCCTGGTCATCGCCGTCGCTTACCAGCCGCTGGTCACCCTTTTCCAGCTGCTGGCCGACCGGATATTTTTCCGCGGCCGCTACGACTACCAGAAGATCCTTCGCCAGATCAGCCACGACATCGCTTCGGTCATCAAGCTGGAGGAGCTGTCGCGCCTGATCGTGGTCTCTTTTGTGGAGACGATGCGGGTCGCCGAGATCTCTTTCCTTCTCCCCGATAAAGACCACGAGCATTTCCGCTCCGTCTCCCTTAACCTGCCGCATTACAAGCGAATGGAGATCGACCTGCGCAACCCGATTATCAGCCGCCTGGCGCTGAAGGGCGACATTCTGGTGCGCGACGAGGTCGAGGACGAGATTAGCCGCGAAGACAATTCCGCCTTGGTCCCCGTGCGCGACGCCATGGACCGGCTGGGGATCACGGTCTGGGTGCCGATCATCGCCAAGGACGAGCTGAGCGGCATCATCGCCCTTGGCGACAAGCTGTCGGGCGATCTTTTCACGGCCGAGGACCTGGCGCTCCTGACCACGCTGGCCAACCAGACGGCGGTGGCGCTCGATAACGCCCGGCTCTATAACGAGGTCCTGACGATGAAAAATTACAGTGAAGAGATACTCCAGAGCATGACTAACGGCGTGCTAACCACGGACAACACAGGGCGGGTGGTCACTTACAACCAGATGGCCGAGTCGATCACCGGCCGGAAATGGGACGACGTTATCGGCCGGACCTGCGAGGAGGTTTGGGGGAAAATGGGGGCGATCCCCCGGGCGATCGAGAGCACCTTGCGCGGCGCCCCGCTGATGAACTTTGAGACCGGTTTATCCTCGCCGGTACGCGGGCTGGTCCCGGTCGCTTTCTCCTCGACCCTGCTGCGCGACAGCCAGGGTAAAAAGAACGGCGCTCTGCTTTCGGTCCAGGACCTTTCCGAGATGAAGGAACTGGAGGGGAAGATCCGCCGGGCCGACAAGCTGACCGCCCTGGCGACGATGGCCGCCGGGATGGCCCACGAGATCAAAAACCCGCTCTCGTCGATGAAGGTCTTTGCCCAGCTCCTGCCGCAGAAGATCGACGACCCGGAATATCGCCAGAAGCTGGGAGAGATCATGCCGCGCGAGATCGACCGGATCGACCGGATCGTGGAGAGCCTGCTTAGTTTCGCCCGGGCGACCGAGCCGACCTTTGTCCGGGCCAAGGTCGAGGAGATCCTCGATTACAATTTGAATTATTATACTGACAAGGCGCAGGGGGCCGGGGTCAAGATCAGACGGGAATATACCGAACTGCCGGAGATCGAACTCGACAAGAGTCAGATCTCCCAGCTCTTTTCCAACCTGATCCTGAACGGGATCCAGGCGATGCCCGAGGGCGGGGAATTGACCGTCAAGACGTTCCCCGGGAAGATGGTCGATGATCTCCTGCAGAGCGTTAAGGTCCAGGTCTCCGATACCGGCCACGGCATCCCGGAAGAGATGCAAAAGAAACTTTTTGATCCGTTCTTTACCACCAAGTACGGCGGGACCGGGCTTGGGTTGACCATCTCCCACAGTATCGTCGACGGTCATAAAGGGTTTATTGATGTCGAGAGCCGGGTCGGCCGGGGGACCACTTTCACGGTTACTTTACCCGTCTCCCAGGGCTTGCTATAATGAGGGGACATGAGCCAGGATAAAGCGCTACTGGTTACGGCCGATCATAAGACTGAGGCGCGGGTGAAAGAGAGCCTCCCCGGTTTCACTTGGGTCACGGTCAATGGAGCGGAAGGCGGGGTGGCGGCGGTCGCCGAAAAACCGCAGTTGATCATTATCGACCAGGCCACCGGCGGGGCCGGCAGCTTACAGCTTTTCCGCAACCTCAACGCCGCTTGCCCGCAAGTCCCGATCATTCTCCTCTCCGCCGAGAACGATATCCCGACGGCGGTCCTGGCGACCAAGGCGGGGGCGGCCGATTTCCTGAAAAAACCTTTTACCCCGGAACAACTGCGCGGCGCGGTTGACCGGGCGCTGGCCGCGCTGGCCAGGGGGTATTATCGTTTCAACCCCGAGGGCTGGCTGCGCGGCGAAAGCCAGTCGATCAAACGTCTCCACGAAGCGATCCGGGGGGTCCTCCTCTCCAGCACCAACATTATCCTGCGGGGCGAACCGGGGATCGACCAGCGGGAAGTGGTCGAATTTCTCCACGCTAACGGCTTGCGGCCGCGGCGGCAGCTCCGCCTGATCGACTTGGCCTCATTCCGGCGGGAGGACCAGGAAGCCCATTTCTGGGCGACCGTCCAGGAAGTGCTGGCCGAGACGCCGGGCCAGCCGGAAGAAGAGCGTTGCGGCACCCTCTATTTGGAGAACAGCGCCGCGCTGGAGCCCAATTTCCAGGCGAGCATTTTCGATTACTTTGCCGCCCGCCGCGGCGAAACGCGGCTGGTCATCGGCCGCCTCGGCCCCAGCGCGGTGCCGAAAGATTACGCGGTGATCGACCTCCCGCCGCTGCGCGAACGGCGGGAAGACCTGCCGCAGCTCTGCGGCGAGGTGCTCAAGCGTTACGCCCTGAAACATAATAAGCCGGCCAGCGGCTTCTCCGCCGAACTTTTGGCTTTTTTAGGGCTCTACGACTTTCCCGGCAATTACGCCGAACTGGCCGGCTTGATCGAGCAGGGGGTATTGCGGGCGACCGGCGACATGCTGGAACTTAAGGACCTGGCGGTCGATTATCGGGCCTTGAAAGAGCGGGCGATCAAGCGGGCGGCCTGGTCCGGTGAAGCGAGCCTGGGTGAGACCAAACGCGATTTTGAAGTGGAACTCTATCGTCTCCTGCTGGGGAAGTGCGGCGGTGATATGACTGCGGCCGCCCGTTTTCTCGACCTGCCGCGGACCGTCCTCGGTGAGCGCCTGACCGAGTTAAGCTAAGACCCGGCGGATCAGATCTTCGGCCTCTTCCTTTGTCCCCGCCTCGGCGATAACTCTGACTATCGGTTCAGTATTGGAGGCCCGCACATGGACCCAGCCTTCGGGGCGGATCACTTTGACCCCTTCAGTTAAGACCAGGTCTTCATCCGGGAAAGCGTGTTTGGCTTTTTCGATCAGGTCACTCGCCGCGTCGAGACCTTGGCACTCGAGCTTGGTCTTGATCATGAAGTAGTGGGGTATCTCCTCGGCCAGGGCGGAGACCGGCCGGCCCTTCAAGGCCAGAGCGTTTAGCAGCAGAGCGGCGCCGGTCAAGCTGTCCCGGTTCAAGCCAACCTTTGGATAGATGACCCCGCCATTCCCTTCGCCGCCGATCAAAGCTTTGACTGACTTAAGCTCCTCTACAACATTGACCTCGCCGACTTTAGTCCGGAGGCAGAGCGCCCCGAATTCGCGGCAGACATCTTCGATCATCTTGCTGGTCGAGAGGTTGACTACCACCAGCCGTTTACTAGCGGGGACGAGGCGGCTCCGGCTAAGGATAAATCTGACCGCCAGGGCGAGGGTCGCTTCTTCGCCCAGCGCGTGGCCGGTCTCATCTATCACTGCCAGCCGGTCGGCGTCAGAATCCATAGCGAAACCGATGTCGGCCTGCCGGGAGCGGACCAGCGCGCGCAGTTCCGTCAAGTTCTCCGGCGTCGGCTCCGGGTTATGAGCGAAGGGGAGATTGACGTCGGTGTTGATGGCCGTGACCTGGCAGCCGAGTTTTTCCAGCAGTTCGACCATGGCGACAGCACCGGCGCCGTTGCAGGCGTCGACCGCCACCTTGAATTTCCGGCGGCGGATCAGGGCGGGATTGACGACCTTGAGGACCCGGGCGATATGGGTCGCTATTCCTGTCCGGTCGCTGGCCACGCCGCGGGCCAGGCCGGAACGGAATTGTTTCCCTTCGTAGATCTGGATCAGCTGGCCGGCCTGGGTCTCGTTCAGGAAAACCCCGTCGCCGCGCATGAACTTGAGCCCGTTCCAGGGGAGGGGATTGTGTGAAGCGGTGATGACGATGCCGCCGTCGGCTTTGAGCTTGCGGGCCATGATGCCGACCGTTGGGGTGGGGACGATGCCGAGATCGACCACTTTGCAACCCGTGGAAAGCAGCCCGGAAAAGATTATCCCCTTGATGAATTCCGAAGAAGCGCGCGGGTCGGTCCCCACGACCACTTTTCCGCCGTTGAGATAAGTGCCGAAGGCTTTGGCGAAATCGAGACAAACTTCCGGGGTTAACGACTCGGGGACAAAACCGCGGATACCGGAGATGGAGATCTTGAGTGTCATGACGCTCCGCATTATAAGATTATATTTGCATTTTGGCAAGCAATACACTATATTATTAAGCACAAAAGATGAGCATAGTTTACGGCGCTATTCTGCCCCATCCGCCAATACTTATACCGCAGATCGGCCGGGATCGGATCAAAGTCGCGGACCAGAGCCAGCGAGCCCTGACCGAGATCTCCCGACGGATGGCGGGGATGAGTTTTGACACGATCGTTGTTATCACCCCGCATGGCGAGGTCGGCCAGGCCTCGGTTCCCGTCTATACCAGCCATATTTTCGAGGGATCGTTCGCGCAGTTCGGCCAGAGTAAGCCGCTCTATACTTTCAAGGGCGATCCGGAGCTTGGCCTGGCCATCGTCAAGGATTCACCCCTGGCCAGCGCTTGCCCGGAGACCTTGCTCGACCACGGTGTCCTGGTGCCGCTCTCCTATCCGCAGGCGGCCGGGATCAAGAAACCGATCTTGCCGATCGCCATCGCTTTTCTCCCGCTGAGCAAGCTTTTTGCCTTTGGCCAGTCGCTGGCCAGGACGGCCGACCGGCTGGGGAGAAAGGTTTTGTTGATCGCTTCGGCCGATATGTCGCATCGCCTTACCCCTGACGCGCCGTCGGGCTATTCGCCCCGAGGGAAAGAATTCGACGAGAAGCTGGTCGAACTGGTCAGGAATTACGACGTGCCGGGGATATTGAAATTCGATCCGGACCTGGCGGAAGAGGCTGGGCAGGATGCCCTCTGGTCGATCGCCATTTTGCTCGGCGCGCTCGACGGGCAGAAAGTTAAGCCAGAGGTCCTCTCCTACGAAGGGCCTTTTGGGGTAGGCTATATGATCGCCGGGCTGGAAGTCGGATCATGAGCGAACACCCGCTGGTCAAGCTGGCCCGGCAGACGATCGAGACTTACGTTAAAAGCGAGCAGATCGTCACTGAACCGAGAGAATTGACGCCGGAGATGAAAGCGCAGGCCGGCGTGTTTGTCAGCCTCCATAAACGGGGTGAACTGCGCGGCTGTATCGGCACCTTTGCCGCGACGACCGCGAACGTTGCCCAGGAAGTGATCCGGAACGCGATCGAGTCGTCGACCCGTGATCCCCGTTTCCCGCCGGTGACCGAAGCGGAGTTGCCGGAACTGGAGATAAAAGTTGATGTCTTAAGTCTGCCGGAGCCGGTTGCCTCGGCCGCCGAGCTCGACGCGAAAAAGTACGGGGTGATCGTTAAGGCCGGCCACCGCCGGGGGTTATTGCTGCCCGACCTGGAAGGGGTTGAGACGCCGGAGGAACAGATCGCGATCTGCCGCCGCAAAGGCGGTATTGGCGAGAACGAACCGGTCGAGTTGTTCAAGTTTCAAGTCAGGAGGTATCATTAAAATGATCAAAACGGGAATAGTTGGTGCTGGAGGATATGCTGGCGTTAACCTTCTGTCAATTCTATTACGGCACCCGCAGGCGGAAGTCAGCTGGTTGGTATCTGAAGAAGCGCATAAAGGGAAGAAGATCTCCGAGCTTTTCCCGCATTTAAATAATATCTGTGACCTGGCTTGCGGCACGCTTGATGACCTGGAAGCGCTGGCTAAGAAAGTCGACGTCGTTTTTCTCGCCCTGCCGCACGGCATCGCCCTGAATTATGTTCCCAAGATACTGAAAGCGGGGGTGAAGGTCGTCGACCTTGGCGCCGACTACCGGTTCGATGATGAAGCCACTTTCAAAAAATGGTACGGGATCGACCACGCGGACAAAGGGGCTTTTAAAGAAGCGATCTTTGGTTCGCCGGAACTGTTTGGGGAAAAGATCAAGCCAGCCCGGCTGGTCGGCAACCCCGGCTGTTATCCGACCGCTTCGATCCTGGGGACCGCGCCGCTGATCGTGAGTAAATTGATCGACACCAGCACGATCATGATCGACGCCAAGTCGGGCGTTTCCGGGGCCGGCCGCTCGGCTAAAGTGTTGACCCTGTATTGCGAGCGGAATGACGGCGTGATGGCTTACGCGGTCACCAACCACCGGCATATGGGCGAGGTTGACCATATCTTGAGCAAAGTTGGCGGGGAGAAGATCGGGGTTACTTTCGTGCCGCATCTTGTTCCGCAGGACCGAGGGATTTTGACGACGATCTACGCTAAGTTATCAACTAACAACTTACGACTAACAACTAACAACCTAATGAAGATTTATTCGGAATTTTATAAGGGCAAGCCGTTCGTTCGCGTTTATCCGACGCCATGCACCAAGAACGTCCGGGGGACGAACTATTGCGATATCGGGGTCGAAGTCAACGAAGAGAAGGGGACAGTGATCGTTATGTCGGCGATCGATAACCTGATCAAGGGGGCGGCCGGACAGGCGGTCCAGAATATGAATATAATGTGGGGCCTGGGCGAGAAGACCGGGCTCGAAGCGATCGCTTTGTTTCCGTAAACCATATGAAGACCATAAAAGGTGGAATAACTGCGCCGCAAGGCTTTAAGGCCGCGGGCTTAGCGGCGGGGATCAAGCAGTCGGGTAAGATCGACCTGGCGCTGATCGTTTCCGATGTGCCGGCGACCGCGGCGGCAGTCTTTACGAAGAACCAGTTCAAAGCAGCCCCGATCCTCGTTTCGCAGCAGCAGATCAAGTCCGGCCTTTGCCAGGCGATCATTGCCAATGCCGGGAATGCCAATTGCGGGACAGGGAAGAAGGGGCTGAAGGACGCCTGGCAGATGGTCAAAGAGACGGCCAGGGCGCTAAAAATCAACCCCCGGCATGTCCTGGTCACCTCGACCGGCTCGATCCATAAGTTCCTGCCGATTTCAAAGATCGTCACGGCTATTCCTAAACTGGCTAAACAGCTCTCTAAACAGGGCGGGGAAGCGGCCGCCCGGGCGATCCTGACGACCGATACCCGCAAAAAGGAGATCGCCGTCAAAGTCGCCATGCCTAACGGCAGGCAGGGCGGTTATACCATCGCCGGTATTGCCAAAGGTTCCGGTATGATCCACCCCAACCTGGCGACGATGCACGCTTTCATCACGACCGACGCGGCCATCGATCGCCGCACCTTGCAAAAGCTGCTCAAGCAGGCGGTCGACGCCTCTTTTAATCTGTTGACTGTTGATCAATGCATGTCTACCAACGACTGCGTTTTTGTGTTAGCCAACGGGGAGTCAAAATCCGAAATCCTAAATCCGAAATCCGAACAAGGTTTTTATAAAGCGTTGGAGTATGTTTGTAAATATTTGGCACAGGAGATAGCGCGGGACGGGGAAGGGGCGACGCAGATGATCCGGGTCAAAGTGACCGGAGCGCGGAACGAGGCGGAAGCGCGCCAGGCCGCGCGGGCGATCGCCGGCTCCGACCTGTTAAAATGCGCCGTTTACGGCCGGGACCACAATCCGGGCCGGATCCTGGCCGCGGCCGGCTCGACCGGAGCCAAACTTAACCAGGATAAGATGACCGCTGACATGAAATTCCCGCCCAAGGGGAAACAGTCAGGGAAAGAGACCCTGGTGACCTGCTATCTTGGAGTGGGCAAGGGGTCGGCTGAAGCGTGGGGTTGCGACCTGACCGAAGGATATATTAGAATAAACGCGGAGTACCATACCTAACTATGCAAAAATCAAAACTCTTTAAACATTTAATTAGACGGGCGAACGCGGTCCTGGAAGCCTTGCCGTACCTGACCAAGTTCAACGGCAAGACGATCGTCATCAAATATGGCGGCGCCGCCATGCAGAATGATGAATTGAAACAGATGGTCATCCAGGATGTCGTCTTGCTGAAGATGGTCGGGATGCACCCGGTCCTCGTCCACGGCGGCGGCCCGGAGATCAATAAATTTCTGCGTAAGCGGGGGCTCGAGCCGAAATTCGTTGGCGGCTACCGGGTGACCGATAAAGAGACGATGAAGGTCGTCCAGAAGGTCCTGGGGGAGAAGATCAACGCCGAGGTCGTCCGGTTGATCAAGAAGGCGGGGGGGAAGGCGAAAGGTTTCTACGGCAAAAAAGGGCGGGTCATCAAAGCCTTCAAGTACTGGAAGCGGGATGAGGCGGGGAACCGGATCGATCTCGGGTTCACCGGCCAGGTCGGCGGCATCCGCTACCGTTTCCTCCAGAAATGGATCAAGCTCGGCTATATCCCGGTGCTGACCTCGATCGGCGTCGGCAAACGGGGCGGTGTCTATAACATTAACGCCGACAAGGCGGCGGCGGCGATCGCCGCTTACCTCAAGGCGGAGAAATTGATCATGCTGACCGACGTGGTGGGGGTGCTGGACGCCAACGGCCGGCTGGTCTCGGAAATGAATAATTACAAGGCGCAGAAGATGATCAAGGCCGGGTCGCTCTCCGGCGGGATGATCCCCAAAATCAAATCGACCCTCTACGCGCTGAACAAAGGGGTCAAAACGGCCCATATTCTCGATGGCCGCCTGCCGCACGCCCTGCTCCTCGAGCTCTTTACCGATCACGGTATCGGGACGATGGTGAGGAAATAGCTTCTAGGGTTTCTTGACGAGGAAAAGCTTCTGCCCGTATTCGACCGGCTTGCCGTTGTCCACCAGTACCTTGACGATCTTGCCGCGCACTTCCGATTCGATCTCGTTGAACAGTTTCATCGCTTCCACTATGCAGACGACCTTCCCCGGCTCGACGCTGTCTCCCGCTTCGACAAAGGCCGGGGATTCCGGTGAGGGGGAGCGGTAGAAAGTGCCGACCATCGGCGAAGTGATGGCGACTAGGCCATCTTCCTCTGATTTTTCCTTGGCCTTGGGTTCTTGGGAAATGGGGGTGCCAGGGGCTGAGGACTGGGGACCAGGGAGAGGGGCGCTAACGGTGTGGCCGCCTTTTTCCCGCCTAACCTCATACTTGACCCCTTTTTCCTCGACCGCGACGCCGGAAATGTCCTCATCCTTAACGAGCTGGATCAGTTTTTTCAAGACTTCAAAATCCATTTAAATCACGCCCTTCCGAGGTACTTGCCCTCGCGAGTGTCCACCTTGATCACATCGCCGACGTTCAGGAAAAAAGGGACCTGGATGACCGCGCCGGTCTCGACGGTCGCCGGTTTGCCGCCGGAGACGGTGTCTCCCTTGAAACCGGGGGAAGTCTCGGTGACCTTGAGCTCGACCGAACCGGGGAGCTCAACATCAAGGATCTCTTCACCATAGAGGGAAATGTTGCAGACGAACCCTTCTTTGAGGTATTTGGCGGTCTCTGCCATCTTCTTGGCCGGGATGGCGATTTGCTCGAAGGTCGCTTGGTCCATAAAGTGGTAGCCTTCGCTGTCGGAGTAGAGGAACTGCATTGGGGTAAAGTCGATCCGGGCAGTCTCGATCTTTTCTCCCGGCTTGAATGTTTTTTCCGCGATCGCGCCGGTCCGCAAGTTCTTGAACTTGATCTTGATCCAGCTCTGCTGGGCCGCCCGCTGGTGACGGTATTCCAGGCAACGAAAGATGCTACTGTCCATCTCTACGGTCGTCCCCGGTTTGACGTCGTTTATCGTAATAGCCATAACAGCGAGAATTTTAGCAAACTTGACCCTAATTGGCAAGTGAAGTAGAATAATTACATGCTCATTTTCTGGGCGGTTGCCGCCTATCTGCTCGGTTCGGTCCCGTTCGGGGTGCTGGTCGCCCGGGCCTGGAACGTTGATATCCGCCGCCGAGGTTCCGGCAATATCGGCGCCACCAATGTCTTCCGCACGCTCGGTCCGCTTCCCGGGGCCCTGGTCTTTCTCCTCGATTTTCTGAAAGGGGTGCTGGCGGTCTATATCGGTTACTGGGTCGGCGGTGACCCCATGGTCGTCCTGCTCATGTCGGCGGCGGTCATCCTGGGCCACATGTTCCCCGTTTTCCTCCGCTTCCGGGGAGGGAAGGGGGCGGCGACCGGTCTGGGGGTGCTGTTCGGCCTGGCGCCCGACATCTTTTTTATCGGGTTCCTCTTGGCCGGAGTAATTATTTACACGACCCGTTATGTCTCGGTGGCGACGCTGGCCACTTCCCTGGCCATCACTCTAATGATGTTCTCTTTCCACCGGCCACTCCCGTATTGCCTGTTGACGCTGGTGGTGACCATATTTATCTGGTGGCGGCATCTCCCCAATATCAAACGACTGCGCCAAGGGACGGAACTTAAAGTATGAGCCGGGTCGCGGTCATCGGCGCTGGCGCCTGGGGGACGACGCTCGCGATCCTCCTGGCGGAGAACAAACACGCTGTTACCCTCTGGGCCTACGAGCGCGACCTTGTCCCGGAAATGGCGCAGCGGCGTGAGAACGTCCGTTTCCTCCCCGGCTTTCCACTGTCGCCGAATATCACTATTACCGCCGAAGCGAAAGATGCCGCCGCCGCCGCCGAGTGCCTCCTTTTTGTCGTCCCGACCCAGTTCCTTCGGGCGACAGCGTGCCGCTTTACCGCCACGGTCCGCCCCGAGGCCTTGATCATTTCCGCCGGCAAGGGGATCGAAGATAAGACTTTGCAGCTGCCGCTCCAGATCCTGGCGGAAACTTTGCCAGGGAGGGAGGCGTGTTGTTTATCGGGCCCGAACCTCTCGGCCGAGATCGCCCGCGGCCTACCGGCAGCGGCGGTCGTGGCAGCCAGGGACGAAGTGGCGGCTAAAAAAGCCCAGGGACTACTGCTCATGGATCGTTTCCGCGTTTATACCAATGACGACCCGACCGGGGTCCAGCTGGGTGGCGCGCTCAAAAATGTGATCGCCATTGCGGCGGGGGTGGCCGATGGTTTAGGGTTGGGGGACAATGCCAAGGCTGCCCTGATGGTCAGGGGGAGCGCCGAGATCACCCGCCTGGGGGCCGCCCTGGGGGCAAAAAAAGAGACCTTTGCCGGCTTATCCGGAGTGGGCGACCTGATCGTGACCTGCTCCAGCCGCCTGTCGCGCAATCATCAGGTTGGAGAACAACTGGCCAAAGGGATAAAGCTTAAGGCGATCCAGGCCGGGATGAAAGAAGTGGCCGAAGGGGTGCCGACCGCCCTGGCGGCCAGGGCGCTGGGAGAGAAACATCAAATCGACCTGCCGATCACGACCGAGGTTTGCCGGCTCCTTTATGAAGATAAAGAGCCGCTTCGCGCCATGAACGATCTGTTGACCCGCCTCGCCACTAGTGAATAATCAGCGCTTTTGAGTCTTCCGACCGCTTGGTCATCTCTTCGATCGGTTTGTTCAAGATATCCAGGTATTCCGGAGTGATGATGTGCGGCGTGACAAAGACCAGCAGCTCGTTCTTTTCCCGTTTGGTCACCGACTTGCGGAAAAGCTGGCCGATCAGCGGGATGTCCATCAAAAGAGGAACGCCGTAGTCGGTGGTGCTGTCTTTTTCCTTGATCAGTCCGCCGACGACGAAAGTCTGGCCATCCTTGACCATGACCTCGTTGAGGGTTTCGGTCGTATCCTCCTGCGGCAAGCCGCCGACAATGGTCCCTTCACTGACCTTTGGCGCGACCCTCATTCTGATAAAACCGTTCTTGGTTACGGTCGGCGTCAGCAGAAGATGGGTGCCGACCGAGAGGAAATTGACCACCTGGGTGGTAGAGGTCTGGCCGACCACGTCGGTTTTGTAGGGGAGTTTCTGGCCGATCAGGATGCTCGCTTCCTTGTTGTTGAGGGTGGTCAGGCGGGGTGAAGCGACGACATCGATCTTCTGGTTAGTGGCCAGGGCGGAGAGATAAGCCTCGAAGCTGGCGGCCGAGAAGATCGAGAGGACGTGGGCAAAGAGCCCCTGGGCAGTGTTGTTGGCCGTCCCATCAGCGTTGATCATCTTGCCGGCCTGGCCCACGGTCTGGGCGTAGTTGTTGGGGTTGGAGGCCCGGGTGTATTTGGCGTCGACGCCGACATTACCGTCCAGGCCGCTGGTGATCTGGATCATCTTGACCTCGACCATCACCTGGACCGGCGGGACGTCCAATTCCTGGATCAGCTTTTCCACCCGCGGCAGGTAATCGGAGCTGGTCTGGATGACCAAAACGTTGTAGCTGTCGTCGGCGGTGACGACGCTCTCCGCCGGCAGGACGGCGGTCAGGGTCGCTTTCAGGTCGGAAGGTTTGGCGTTGCCCAGGTAAAAGGTGCGCATGATCTTCTTGGTCGAAATGAAGATCGTCCCGTGGTCCTCGAACCAATCGAGCCCCTTGGTCCGCAAGACCGCCTCCAGGCCGTCCTTCGGGTCGATGCCGGAGAAAGTCACGGTCACTTTCCCCTTGACGTCGTCCCCGGCGACGATGTTGACGCCGGTCGCCTTGGCAAAGATCTGCAGCACCGACTTGACGTCGGCGTCCTTGAGGTTAAGGAAGACCTTCCCCTTGGCCAGACTGATATTGGTCATCTCCTTTTGAGCCGCCAGGGCCGGGACGGCCAAACAGAGGACCAGCAATAAGACCAGACCCAGCCTTAGCCCTTCATTTGATGCTCGACGTTTGATATTTGACATTCTATTTTCCCTCCACGCGCAATATTTTCGTCTGGGTCCCCCGGGTCAAGACCACCTGCTCTTTACTGATACTAGAAACGCGCCAGCCCAGGATCTTGCTCCCCATTGTTAGCGCCTGGCCGGAAATAAAAGCGACCTGCATGCCGGAATCTACCCAGATCCCTTCGAGCTTCGGCTCGACCGGTTTGGCCGCTGGCGCCGCCGGAGCGCCGGGGGTCTCAGCTTCGGGTGGCGGTGGTAATTCTTCCCGCCGTTTGATCTCGATCCGGAGGGCGAACGGGTCGATCGCCTTGACCTCGAGCGTGGGGAGATAGAGGAGGTCGATATCGTTTTTTTCTGCCGCTTGGATTTCCTGGGTGGGGACCGCGGCCGGGGCCGGCGCCACCAGGGCCGGTTTAGGGCTGGGGACCGTCCCCGGCAGATAGGAGGCGAGCAGGGGCCAATAAGTAAAGGCGGCATAGGCCAGCGAGACCGCCAGGATCACACCGATCATTATTTGTCTTGCCATAACTTAGCTCTCTCCGTTCAATAATAGGCCGTCAGGTTCATTTTAACGTCCAGGTCGGGCGACGCGCCGCCGGTCGACGTGATGTCGAGCGTGTCGATCAGGATCAGGGCGCGCAACTGGTAAAGGACATAGAGAAAATTGTAGAAGTTCTTGTATTTCCCGGAACAGGAGAGGGTGAATTGCAGGCCCTCGCCGCTCTCTTCCAGCCGCGGCTTGACGAAATTGATGTTGAGGCCGGAGTGGGCGGTCGCCTGGGAGAGCATCTTGAGCACTTCCAGCGCCCGGTCTTCGCGGGTCAGCTCGGTCTTTTGCGGCATTATGCCGATCGACTTCTCCACGGCATCGAGGATCTTGATCTTCCCTTCGGCGATCTTGAGGTCCAGGCGCTGGCTGCGCGCTTTTTCCTTGAGCATGGTGATCTCGTCCCATTTCGGGGTCAGCAGAAACTGGTAGAAAACGTAAAAGACGACGAAACCGATCGTCATGATCAGTAAATTGCGTTCTCTTTCCGATAGTTTGAGCGCCGCCATTATTTCTCCCTGACCTTCCCGCTGATCTCAAAATTGAACGCCTCGGTCCCGTAATCGCTGTTCTTGGCCGCCTGGACCAGTCCGACCCCCTCGAACAGGGGGGAGGTCGAGAGCCGCAGGACGAAACGGGAGAGGAGGTTCTCGGCCGTGTCGGTCTGCCGGAAGACGATCCCCCAGAAATGGATGTCGTTGCCGTTGAGGTTGAACGAGTTCAGCGCGGCGCTCTGCGGGATCAAACGGCTGACCTCTTCGAAGGTGCGGAAAACCTTGGTCCGCTTGTTCTCAAAGGTGCGCATGGTCAATTTTCTTTGCTCCTGTTCCTTGGACGATTTTTCGATGGCATCGAGCCGGGCGATGCGCGGCCGGTATTCTTCCATTTTTTTCTGGATGGCAGCCAGCTCGTGGATCAGAGTAAAGGCCTGCAGCCAGAAAAAGACGTAGACCAGAGCGAGCGCGCCGACAAAAGCGGCGACCAGGTATTGCGGCTTGAGGAACTTCAGGGCGGTCAATTTCCAGCGGTATTTGACCTCTGGCGGGAGCAGGTTGAGCCGGCGGCCGCCGGAGAGAGCGGCCCCGAGAGCGGCGGTCAGCCGCGGATTAAGCTTGGGGAGAGGTTCCGGGGCGGTGATCGGGATGCCGAGCGCTTCGCTTAAGAATTCCTTGAGGTGGGGGGTGAGCGAACTGCCGCCGGTCAGGAGTATCCTGTTAACCGACCCTTCACCGGTCTGCCCCTTGTAGTACTCAAAGGTCCGGGCGAGCTCGCTCTGGATCTTTTCCAGGGCGGGGCGGACCATCGCCTGGAGCTGGGTCAGCGGGATAGCGCCGAGCTTGGGGAATTCATCAAGGTTGACCGGCACGCCGTGCTCAACCTTGATCCGCTCGGCTTCCTCGGTCGTCAGCTCGACCCGCCCTTCGGGCGAAACCAGGACCCCCGACATGGCGTGGGTGAGGTTCTCCCCGCCGATGTTAAGCTCGCGGTTGAACTCGAATTCCCCCTGGCGGAAGATGCTGATGTTCGTCGTCCTCTTACCCATGTAGATGATCGAGGTGATCTTGTCCGCGCTCTTGACCAGTTCCGGGCGGAAAAGTTCCTGGATGGCGTCAGGGAGGACGGTCATCCCGAGCAGTTTGACCCCGGCTTTGGCCAGGATATAGACGGCTTCCAGGTAATATTTACGGTGGATGCAGGCGGTCAGGTAATCGACTTTCTCGGTGAAAGCAGGCCCCTTGGTGATCGGGTAGAAGTCAAAGATCGCCTCTTCGATCGGAAAGGGGAGCTCTTCGGCCAGTTTCCACTTGATCGCTTCGGCCGCTTCGGTCCGGGGGAGTCCCGGCAGGGAGAACAATTTGACGAAAGTGTCGCTGCCGCCGGCGACGACGATCGCCTCGCGCGAGCGGAGCTGGTTGGATATTAGGATTTTTTTCAGGGCGTCGGCTTTGGCGTCTTCGAGCTGGGGGTGTTTGTCCAGCAACTGGTAGGGGAGCTCGGTCATCCCCCAATTTTTCAGGGTGAAACCGGAATCCCGCCGGTCGATCTCGACCACCTTAACGGAGGTCACTCTCAAGTCGATCCCCAGGAGCGAGCGTGAACCCATAATTGACGTCATTATAGCCGATAGAGACGGTTTGTCAAACGGCTCTGTGCTATAATATCCGGCGAAAAGGGGTGTGATGATCAAAGCGCGGGACCTGGTTCCCTTTTTAATATTTCTGCTCATCTTCCCGCTGGCGCCTCTCTTGAGCGGTTGCGGCGAAATGCTCAAACCGGAGAACCGGGGTTCCTTAGCGGCTGGGGCGGTGGTGGCGGGGTTGTTCGCTTACGCGATCAAGGAATCACCGCCGGCCACGCTGGTTACTATCGCCTCGACTAGCACGACAACGACGGGCACGGTTACGACCACTTCAGGCGGGACAACTACCACGGTGAGCGGCGGCGGGGCCGGGGACGGGAGTGGCGGCATTGGCGGGGTGGGTGCGGTTTGGACCAAGGTGGCCTCGGGGGAATTCAGCGGACGCGAAGGCCACGGCTTGGTCGCTTATGGCAGCCAACTCTTTTTGCTCGCCGGCTATGACGGCCACAATTATCTTAACGATGTCTGGCAGTCGGCCGACGGAGCGACCTGGACGCAGGCGACGGCCGAGGCCGGTTTCTCCAAAAGATACGGCGCGGCTTGCGCGGCTTTTGACGACGGCCTCGGGCAAAAACTCTGGCTGATCGGCGGGGTGGCCGGCGCGAAATACAACAATGAGATCTGGAAATCGTCTGACGGCGCGGCCTGGACCCTGGCTGGTTATGCTCCCTTCAGCTCCCGCGAGGCCGCGGTCATATTGAACTACAACAGTAAGCTCTGGATCATCGGCGGCTTGGCCACCGGCGGCGGTTATAAAAATGACGTTTGGTCTTCGGCCGACGGCGTAACCTGGACACAGGCGACGGCCGCGGCAAGTTTTTCCCCTAGATATCGCCATGCGGGAGCCGTTTTCTATAACCAAATGTGGATCACGGGCGGGTATGATGGCGCCAACACGCTTAATGATTCCTGGTCTTCAACGGACGGGATCAATTGGACGAAGGCCGCTGGCAGCATGTTCTCCACCCGGGAAGGGCATTGCGCGGTAGTCTATAGCGGTCGGATCTGGGTCATTGGCGGCCAGAACCGCGCCACGGTCTATAACAGCGTCTGGTCTTCTGTCGACGGGAGTGACTGGACTTTGGTCGCCGGCAACGCTACGTTCAGCCCGCGCTATCGCCACGCCAGCGAACTCTTTAACAATAAGATCTGGCTGACCGGCGGCACCAATTCAACTTCCTACCGGGACGACGCCTGGGCGGTTCAGTAAACCTCGCCCCAGCCGGTGACATCAAAAGACCCTTCCGTACCGATCGAGCCAGCGGATATCCCCGGAACGGCATCAAAATTAATAACATTGGGATTGACGGACAGTTCCGCGTCGTTGCCGATCGTTACCGAATGGGCGACGACCAGACCGGTGAAGTCAAAATTGTTGCCGACCACGAGAGCCTGGCCGGCGAAGATAAGCCCGTTGGAAGCGAAAGTGTTACCGGCTACAAAATTTCCCGGAGTAATAAAAGAAGTGCCGGCGCCGGAGGTGACGTCGGCGATGTCGCCGCTGTTGCCGATAGTTATGCTCTTGTCCGAATACCAGAGGCCGCTCTCACCGATGTTGCTGTTGTTGCCGACGATTATCTCGCGGCTGGCGATCGCCGTGAAATAGTCGCCGATCGTTTTGTTGTTGCCGCAAATGATCGTGCCGGTGGCCACAATGGTTGTGATCCCGGTCAGCGTCAGAGTATCCAGAGTTACATTGCCCTTGACATAATAGGCGTCGGGAGACAGCGGACCGCTGAACGTCCGGTTGCCGGTATAGGTTGGGGTGGTATTGGCGATGTTGATCTGGGCGTTGTAGTAGCTGGTTTCCAGCGACGGCGGGGTGGTGGGTGGAGCGGCGTAGGTTTCTTCCTCGCCGAGAACGCTGCCGCCAATGATCGTGCCGGTGGCGGTAGCGTCGCCCGTTATCGTGGTGCCGCCGCCCATGATGAGATTGCCGTAGACAAAGACATTGCCGTTAACTTCGCTATTATTGCCGATAACGGCGCCGCTGCCCCCCCCCATGTAGATCGCGTACGAGTCCGCGATCGAGCCCAAGCCGCCGCCGGTTTTCTTGAACTTAGCCTGGACCGTGCGGCTGACGCCCGCTACTGTCCCGGTCACCTCAACGGTACATTCTTGGGTCCCTCTGTTCACGTAGTTGACGGAAAATGTGCCAGGCCCGAGATTGACCGGGCCAAAATCAACATTGTTCGACCAGTCGGTATCGGCGGCCAGCGAGGTGACGATGGTAAAACGCATTCCTCCCTCGGCCACGTTGAGCGCTTGGATCCCGTGCAGGTTTTTGGCCGCCGAAACGCTCTCCCCGGAAAAGATCGAGGCAGCGATCATCCCGAGGAGGGCGACGATCACCAGGACGAAGACAGCCGCGACGATAACCTGGCCTTTCTTGGTCATAAGTTCCTTATCCTGGCGGCGGATTCCAGCGTGGCGACCCGGGGGCCGCTCCCCAGGGAGAGCCAGACCCGGATGCTTCGGACATTTTCCTTGACCGCGGCGACCTCGCCGGTCGACCCGAGATAAGTGAAGCGGAGCCCTTCGGGGCTGATCAGGCCGGTCACCAGGGTGTCGCTATTCCTTAAAAGGTTTGTCCCGCTCGCTTCAAAAGTTATCGCCGCGCTGTCCAGGTCGAGGAACCGGATCCGCGAGGGCTCCATCGTTTGGATGTCCTCCGGTTTCTTGATCCGGCGGAGCTCCCGGGTGATCCGGTCCATCGCCCGCCGGGCGTTGCCGACCGCCGCTTCCCGGCCGCTGACCGTGACCCAGCCTTGCAGCGCTTCGACGATAAAAGCCGACATCCCGAAGGCGAGGATGCCGAGCAGGGTGAAGATCATCACCGCTTCGATCAAAGTGAAACCAGATCTATTATTGAATTTCATAAGAGATGGCCAAACTGACCACTTCGACGGTCGAGGCGGCGTCCGGCTGCCCGCCCCAGACCCGGACCTTGACGTTCTTGAACGGGGTGTTGTAGCCAACGGCAGTGTTCAGGTCGCCGGTCGCCACCTGGGTGACGATGATCCGGTACTGGTAGTTGGAGAAAGAACCGCTAAAAGCGCCCGAAGTTTCACCGGTCACCGTCTGGGCAAAAGAGCGGGCCAGGTATTCTTCCATTTTTTCCTGGGCGAGATAGACCTTCTTGTTGAGGGTCTCGACCCGGGCGGTGCGGGGGGCGAGGGTGATGAAAATGGCGATCAATAAATAGAAGGCGACGGCAATGACCGTCAGGCCAATGACCGTTTCGATCAGGGTCAATCCTTTTCTATTCGTCATTGAGAATAGATCCTCCCGGTGTTGGGGGTGATCCGCACCGTCCGGCCGCTGGTCCCCCGGGTCAGGGTGACAATCCCTTCACTCGAGATCCCGGTAGGATTATTTTTATCCGCGTACGGCGTGCCGAGCGGGCTGAATTCAACTTTACGGCCCCCTTCAATCGTTGCATTGAGAGTGACATTGAAAAGCGTATTGATATAGACGATAAAGCTGTGGCCGTTCTGGTTAGGATCGTTGACGACCGTGTCGACGGTGCCGGTCGTCGTGTAGAGGGTGTAGCGATTGGTCGGATTGACCTCAAAACTGATCCCGTACCACTGCCCCTCACCGGCGGCCATCGACTGGGCGTAGCGGAGGTCGGCGGCCAGTTTATCGCCGGCGCTCCCCAGTTGAATGTTGCTGATCGAGCCGGAGATGACGATGACGGTAATGACCGAAAGGATGCCGACCACGGCGATCATGATAACGGCTTCGATGATGGTAAACCCGCGCGCGCTCATTCTGGGGGCGATTTTAGCACTTTGGCTGGAACAGTGCAAACTTTCCCAGGCCCAGTTTATGGAGGAGATACTGGCCGCAGACCCGGAGCGTTTGCAGGCCGTAGACGGTGCTCCGCCAGAAGTTGATCTCCGAAGCTTCGGCAAAGTAGCGGCAGGGGACGGCGATCTCGCCGGCCCTGAAACCGGATGCGGCGGCTTGGGCGAGCATTTCGGTGTCAAAGACAAAGTCGTCGGAATCGTCTTCAAAGCGGATCGTTTCCAGCAGTTTCCGGCTGAAAGCGCGGAAACCGGTGTGATACTCCGAAAGGTTGAGGCGAAAGGTCAGGTTTTCGATCAAGGTCAGGAATTTGTTTGAAGCCAACTTGTAGAGCGGCATGCCGCCGGCCAGCGTTTCTCTTTTACCGCCTAAGACCCTTGATCCCATCATAATGTCTACTTTCCCCTGGAGGATTGGTTCGACCATCTGCGGGACTTTAGTCGCGTCGTACTGCCAGTCGGGGTGGACCATGACGACGACATCGGCGCCGCTCGCCAGCGCTTCCTTATAGAGCATCTTCTGGTTGCCGCCGTAGCCGAGATTGCGCGGGGTCCGCAAGACGCGAATGCCGAGCGAGCGGGCGATCTCAACGGTGCGGTCTTTCGAGCAATCGTCGCCGAGGAGGACCTCATCGACCGATCCGGCCGGGATGTCCCGAAAAGTCTTCTCCAGCGTCTTTTCGGCGTTATACGCCGGCATGATGACGATCACTTTGGCCATGCTGGCACCTTTTTTAAACTGATCTCGTCGAAATACGCCGTCCCTTTGGTCGTCGCCCCAAAATCACCGAGGCGGCACTCTATTTTAACCCGTTCGGCATTCGGTGGTGTGCGGCTGGTCACTTCCAGCAAGGTCCAATCATTATCCCCCCGCAAGATCCTGGTCCGGAGGGAAGTCCCGGCGATCTGCAGAAAAGCCCCGGTCCCCGCCGGGCCGACGCCGGCCGTCTTGACCCAGCCGGCCAGCCGGTAGGTAGTATCGGGCTCGACCTTAACTTCCTGGACCCAGCGCGAATCGGCGGTGCCGTCGTGCCGGACCATGGCGCAGTTTCGTCCCGACCTGGCTCCCGGTCGAAGCAGATACTCGCACTGCGCTTTATCGTCCTGCCAGCATTCCACCAGCCAACCGGCCGGCTTGTTAACGAGCGCTTGTTCAAAGCCTGGGTTCTTGACCAATTCGGGCTGGCCTTGCCCGCTGGCCAGAGCCAGTTGCCGGAGCCTCTCCCGGAAAATGGCCGGCCCATTCCCCGCCGGCAGATCGCCGTCGGTCACGATATATTTTTTCCCGTGAGGTGGCAAGACGATGAACTTCAAACCGAACGGCTCGCCGTTATTGTCATATTTAAGGAGAAAAGGATAAATGCCGGCGGCCAAAATTGCCGGGCCGGCGATCTTTTTTCCCTGGACAGTCAACTCACAACGGGAGGGGCTAGCTACCAAAAAACTATACCGGCCGCCGGCCGGCAGAAGGAGAAAGCCGGTGAACTCGACCGAGCATGGCCGCTCTGGGGGGACTTCTTCGCCCAGCACGTTCCGGAAATAGTAATTCGACTCCGGAAAGTAGAGCATAGAGATATTTCCCTGGGGTCTGTTGGGTGGTCCGGTGAGGCGATAAGTAACACTGGGCCGGCCCGGCTCCTGGCGCGGAACTCTTTTCAAAACCATGGTTTGGCTCCGCTCATAGAGCGGAGCGAACCGTCCGGAGCCGACCAGATAAGCCAGGATCTCCCCGTCTTCCGCAGAGAGATTAGGTTGGTCGATGACCAGGTAGTCAACATGGCCGAGCGCCGGAGGTAAACCTTTCCCTTCTTGGAACCATTGTCCCCAGAGCGTTGGCCGGAAAGGGTTGGGGAAGAGATATATCTCCCGGCGATGGGAGAGGTGGGGGACAAAGGCCGAAGAGGCGGAGACCTTGGCGTCAGCCGGGATAAGTTGGAGCGCGTCCAGTCTGGCCTGGTTGGCTTTGGCAGAGTAAATGTTTCCGCGCTCCAGCAACAGAGGGAGCTGGCGCGGCAGGGGAAAATGGCTGAAGGCGAAATTGCCGGCCAGGGCAAAAACGAGGACGAGCCAACCGAGAAATTTGACCGCTTTGTCTGCGGCAAAAAAACGCCGCCGGAGGAATTTAAGGCCGTCAACCAGCGCGAAAAACAAAATGGCTGTCTGGATATAATTATAATGATAATAGATCGAGCGGATATAGCCTGTCCCGCTCAAGACGTTCAACCCGAGCGAAGGGAGGGCGAGGAACATATAGGCCGGGCCGAGTAGCGGAATAAAGGCGAGCGGGGCGAGCAGGCCAAAATAATAGGCCAGGCTGTCGGGGCTGAAAATTTGCCGCAGATAAAATTGCGGATTGAATAAGTTGGCCATCAATCCCCGGAACCAGTGGGAGTAGGTCAGCGGTTGCGCGGCGAAGATCCCGACCTCATTAAAGAACGGCAGGAAGAGGCGCGAACAGAGGAGATACCAGGCCAGGCTCAAGCCGGCGGTCCACCAACCGTGTACGTATTCTTTTTTGAAGAGGACCAGGTAAAGGCCGAGGAAGATCCCGGTCAACGAAACCTCGTCCTTGGCGATCAAGGCTAGAGCGAGCCAAAGATAATAATACCGGTAATTTTTCTCCTGAAGAAAAAAGAGGGTCAGGACCATGGCGGTTACGGTAAAAGCTTCCGGGTGGTATTGCTCCAGGTTCATATTTTGCAGAGCGGGATAGAGGAGGTAGGCCAGGGCGACGGTTGCCGCCAGCCAATCGTGTTTTAATTCTTTCCGCGCGAAGAAGAAGAGGGGGACCGCGCCCAGGGCGATGATCAGCGCCTGGAGAATAAATAGGCTATTGATGCTGCGGAAGAGCCGGAGAGCGAGCGCGGCGAGGAAATGATAGAGGGTGATCGAATCGCCAAAAATGTTCAACCCCCGGACCGTGACCAAAGGAGCGGAGAATTGAGAGAGGAGCCAGGCTCCCTGGTCCTCGATCCCGGCATCAAAGGCTTGGGTCTGGAAGGTCTGATGGAGGAGGATAGAATAAGCCGAGAAGGTGAAAATGTAGTAGCCGACCGCCGCCAGGACGATGAACCAGGCGTAACGCGGCTGGCCCAAGCTTTTTAGCCAATTGATAAATGAGCGGAGCAACCCGCGATAATTCTCGATGGTTTCGGCGAAGGTTGGCGGCCGGTCGGTCATAACCCGATCTGCCGGCTGATGATATAAAGCGGCCGCTGTTTAGTCTCTTCAAAGACCCGGCTTAAATACTCGCCGATCACCCCGAGGAAGATCAGCTGGATCCCGCCGATGAAGAGGACCGTGACCAGGACCGAGGTCCAACCCTCGATCGCCCGGCTGGTAAAGAGGCGGATATAGACCGCATATAATATGTAGAGGAAGCTTAGGCCGGCGACGGCCAAACCGAGATAGGTAGATAAGCGCAGTGGAACGGCCGAGAAAGAAGTGATCCCGTCCAGGGCGAAGGAGAACATTTTCCCGAAGGAGTATTTGCTTTGGCCGGCGGTTCGCGCCTCCGCTTCGTATTCGACGAAAGTCTGCCGGAAACCGATCCAGCTGATCAGGCCGCGGAGAAAACGGGAGCGTTCGCGGACATTTTTCAACGTATCGACCACTTTCCGGTCGAGGAGGCGGTAGTCGGCGCTACCGGCCGGGAGGTTGATCTTGGCGATCCGGTTGATCAGCCAGTAGAAGAGACCGGCCGTTAACCCTTTCAATTGCCCGGCCCCCTTGGTCTCTTGGCGGATCGTGTTGACCACTTCGGCCCCGTTCTCCCACTGCCGGACCAGTTCCGGGACCAATTCCGGCGGATGTTGGAGGTCGGCGTCGAGCATAATGACCGCGTCACCCTGCGCGACATCCAGGCCGGCGGAAAGGGCGGCCATATGGCCGAAGTTACGCGAGAAACTGACCGCTTTGACCTTGAAATCCTGATTATGGAGGGTGGTAATGACTTGGAGCGAGTTGTCCGTGCTCCCGTCGTCGATGAAAATGATCTCGTAGCTGTTCTTGAGGACTTTGGCCAGCCGGGCATGGAGCGGGAGGAGATTCTCCGCCTCATTAAAGACCGGGATAACGAGCGATAGCCTAGGCTTTTCTGACATGGGTAAAGTTAATTATACCAATCACCGACAAGCTAAACAAGGAGTCAGCAAGACGAAACAGCCCTCACCCATGGTGCTAAAGACTCTCACCCTCTCCCAGAGGGAGAGGGTATGTTACCTTGCATAACACCTTCTCCCGCCCTCACCCATGACGCTGAGGCTAACTCACCCTCTCCCAAAGGGAGAGGGTATATCGCCTTGCGAAACACCTTCTCCCCCTGGGAGAAGGTGCACTACTTTGGCGGATCGGATGAGGGAAAGAGAAGGTGCGAAACTTTAACACATCGGATGAGGGAGAACAGAACCAACATAAGCCCAACCAGGGTCATTCCCTCCCCCAGATAGTTCCAGATCGTCTGGCCGAAGTATAACCTAACGTGAGTTTGTTGGGGATAAACGAGCATAAATGACGGGGAGACGAAATAGACTTTGTCGGCCCCTTCGACCTGCCAGTTGGGATGGTAGGAGACTTTGATCAGGTGGGGTTGGCCGATCAGGTTGGTGTCGAAAATGATCTCTTCGTTCTTGATCGTCTCTTTGATCTCCGGCTGGGCCATCTTCAGCGGTACTTTGGGGAGAGCGCTCAAATCGCTCGCCTTCTCTTTGAAGCGAGGGTCGTCCCGGAAAACAAGGAAAGGTTCGTCACCGGTGTAATTGCGGAACCAGTCGAATGAGGCCAGCTTCCACTTATCTGTCCGGAAGAAGACCGGCTCGTACCGCAGTGGAACGACATAATGCCCGTCGTTCCCGGTTAGACGATAGATCTGGTATTCGCCGAATGTTTTTTCCAGTTGAAAGCCCGGGGTCTCGGCGGCCGCCTTTTTGGCTTCCGGTGTCCGGACGATATATTGGGCGACGTTGAACAGGAGGAGGTGAGGCAAAGCGGTCGGCAGGTTAAGATGGGTGTATTGGTACTGCGGGAAGGGGCCGGAACAAACTTTGGAAACTTCCGACTGGATATAAAAGATGAACGGCGAGCTGGGGGAGGATTGCATGTAGAGCCCTTCCAGCGTGTTCCGTTGGGCAAATAACGGGAGCGACTCAAAGACCCGCTCGGTGCCGAAGGCGTTATGGAGTGGCGAGTGTTCATACACCACCCGTCCGTTGTCGGGCGAGCGGAGGTGGGTGCTGATCTGTTGCAGGAGGGGCCAGGTGTTCTTGCCGTCAAAGCCGCTGTAGTTCCAGGCGATCCACCCTTTAATGAAAGTAACGTTGACCGCCGTCCAGAGGATGACGGAGAGGAGGAGTATCCCGGGAAGCGCCTGCTTGAAGTTCATTTCCTTGAGGAAGACGAGCGGGAGGGTCGCGCCAAAGATGGCGATAAATATCTGTAAAATTGGGATGAAGCGGATGTCGAGGACGCCAATCCGGGGGCCGAGAAAATAGAGGAGGAGGCAAAGGGCGATAGTGTAAATAAAATACCAGGTGCGGCGGTCAAATAGGTTGAGAAAGATGGCGAGGAGGCTTAAGATCGCTCCCGGGATCAAGACGCGGGGGAGGACCTCAAAGATCGATTTGATATACCAGGCGGTGACGTATTCTGTGACATAGGGGAGGGTGGCGAGGAAGGGGAGGAACCAGAAACCGAGCAGGAGCGTTCCCAGGCCAAAGACCCGGACGAGATACCAGAGATTGTCTTTGAACGACTGCCGGCTGAAGAGAAAATACGAGCCGATGACCAAGCCAAAAATGAGCGAGTAACCGTGACTTAGCCCGAGCAGGCAAACCAGCAGGCCGTTCAGGATAATCCACTTTTTATCCCTTATCCCAGCATAGAGCGTCCCGAAGAAAAGAAAAGCGAGTGAGATGCCGAGACTGTACGAGATCTCGCCGGCCAGGGTGCTCGGAATATTGGCCCCCCACATGCTGTTGGCTTCGTTGAAGAGGAAGGGGAGGGTGAAGAGGGCGGAGGTGATCGGGACCGGGAAGTCGTACTTTAGCGCCCGGAAAGAGAAATAGATGGAGAGCGGGAGGAGAAAGATCCCGAGAACGGAAATGAGCTTGAAAGCGATCTGCAGCGGCAAAATAAAACTAAGGCCGGCCATCAGGACGAAGGGGAGAGGGAAATAATGGTAGAAGAGCGGGAAGCCGGCATAATTCCCCATCATCCACCCCATGATCTTCCCCTGTGGCAGGAGGGCCTCTTTCAGATAGACGGCGGTATTATAGTGCGAGCCGGTGTCGCCGCCGGTCGTGATCGTGCTGGAAAAAAGCTGGTTCGGGGCAAAGAAACTTAAGAAGAAGACCAGAATAAGCGCCAGAATTACCAGATCGGCGACGGACTCGAAAGAGAGTTGGAATCCTGCGACTGAACGTCGCGGCTTCCAACTCGCGAGGAAACCGCGAAGTTTATTCGCAGGTTTCCTCGCAGTGTCTAACCGCTCTTCCTTCACTTTTTCTTGATGAATTGGGCGGCGATGAAGGCGATGACCAGGGCGGCGAGCAGGAGGTAGATGAGAATATAGCTTAGGCCGAGGAGCGACTCCTCCGCCGTGATCTTGACCGTCCCCGGGGCGACACTGGTGTAATGAAGGCCGCCGCTCTCATATTCGGTGACGGCAAAAAGTTGGTAGGTGCTCCCGTTGAGGGCCGAGAAGTTTTTGAGCTTGAAGCTGGCGCTCCCTTCCGACTTGGGGGATAGGACCAGCTCGACTTTCTCTTGGCTGATGCTCAATTCTTGCGGCGCGACGAGATAAGTCTTTGCCCGGACCTCGCTCTCGCCCAAATTCTTTAGCGTGAAGCGGAGCTCCCCTTCTTTGGCAAAAGCGGTCGCTTTAGCCTGGCCAAAGATAGGTGAGGGAGCTTCCCGGCCGAAGGCGTAAGTCTGGACCGACAGGGCGGAGAAAGGATATTGGTTGGCGTCGGTATAGTGGAGGATCAGGAGGAGGGGATAATTCCCCGGGACCTGATGGGTGAGCGGGACGTCGAACTGGGCCTGATAGGCGGTGTTGACCGGGAGCTCCGGCCGTTTTTCGGCCAGCAGGCTTTGCCCGGCGACTTTTATTTCGGCCCGGAGGTTATAGGCCGACTCATCTCCCTTGTTGGTCGACGAGATCATGACCTTTAAGTTCTTCCCCTGGACTTTCGAGGAGAGCGCGGTGTTCAGGCTGATATAGCTGGCCTGGGCAGGAACTTCCAACATCAAACATCCAACTTCAAAACAAAGGGCAAATACCAAAACAGAAGAACCCAAACGTTTGAGATTTGTTATTTGTGATTTAATATTTGTTTTGAAGTTTGAGGTTGGAAGTTTGAGGTTCATTTCTTTCCTTCAATAACTATCTGCCTGAAGTCGGCGACAGCCAGATATAATTTCTCGAGTGACTTGAGGAGGGCGAGGCGGTTCAGTTTTAACCGTTCGTCCTTATGCATGACGAGGACTTTATCGAAGAAGGCCTCGATCGGGTCGGTTAGGCGGGAGAGTTCCCGGGCGGCGGCGGTCCACTCTTCTTTCTTGATCCGCTCGTTGACCTCCCAATTAACTTTGAGATAAAGCGCGTAGAGCTCCTGCTCTTCCGGTTCGACCAGGTCGTGTTCCAGCACCTGATCGCGCGGTGCTTTGCCCGCGATCCGGGAGAGGCGGTCGGCCGAGGCGATCACGCCGGGGAACCACGGCTCAACGACCAGCCGGTTCAGGACCTCGGCCTTGGCCAGCGTATCGAGGATATCGTTGAAGTTGACCAGCGCGGCCTCGGCGATGTCATGGCGGACCCCTTGGTCGACCAGGATCGGGCGGAGGCGCCCGACGAAAAATTCAAGGATATCTTTTTTGAGCTGGGAGAGGTTAGGGTTCCCGGGCAAGAGCGCTTCATAGCCTTTGTAGGCATGCTCGATCGTCTCATCGAGCAGGAGATCGAGCTTCTTTTCCCCGACGATCCGGATGATCCCTTGCACCGCCCGGCGGAGGCCGTAAGGGTCTTCCGAGCCGGTCGGGATATAGCCGGCGGCAAAGGAGCCGACCAGCGAGTCGAACCGGTCAGCCAGGGCGACCACTGTCCCGGTCAGCGACCCCGGCAGTTTATCTTCGGCAAAGCGGGGGAGGTAATGTTCGAGGATGCCGTCGGCCACCGCCCCTTCTTCCCCGGAGGTCCTGGCGTATTCCCGCCCCATCACTCCCTGCAGTTCCGGGAATTCAAAGACCATCTTGGTCGTCAGGTCGGCCTTGCACAATTCGGCGATCCGGTGGACGACTTTCAGGTCGTTAGCTTCGAGCCCGAGCCGCCGGCCTAGCCACTCGCCCAGTTGGCCGATCCGTTCCGCCTTCTGGCGCATATTCCCGAGCTTTTCGAAGAAGGCGACCTTGGCCAGGTCGGGGAGGCGGAGCTTGAGCGGCTGTTTCTGGTCTTCCTCGAAGAAAAAGCGGGCATCGGTCAACCGGGCGGTCAGGACCTTTTCGTTCCCGGCGACAACGGTTTTATTCTTGCAGCCGTCGGTAACCACCGCGAACATCGGCCTTAGATTGGAACCCGCGAATGAACTTCGCGGTTCTAGTAACGGGAAATACTTTTGGTTTTTCTTCATGGAGGTGATCAGGACTTCCTGAGGTATGTCGAGGAACTCTTTTCTGAACGTTCCGACATAAACAACAGGGTTTTCCACCAGGAAGGTCACTTCGTTCAGCAACCCTTCGTCGACCAGCGCGACCGCGCCCGCCTTTTTCGCCGCCGCCTCAACCTGCGCCTTGATCAACAGCTTTCTTTCTTCCTGATCGACGACCACGCCGAGCTTTAAAAGTTGTTTTTTGTAGGGTAATAACTCCGCAGCCCTCACCCGCTGACCCTTAACCTTCCCCCCTCTCCCAGAGGGAGAGGGGTAATAGCGATGAGCGAAAGTTGTGTTGCCGGACTTAATGCCGGCCAGCTCGAACTTAATGACCTTTTTGCCGTAGAGAGCGACAATCGAGTGGATCGGCCGGATGAACTTGAAGTCTAGTTTTCCCCAGCGCATGGCGAGCGGCTGGTGGAGTGAAGAGATGATCTCGGGGAGGAGGGTGGAGAGGAGCTTTTCTGTTTTCTGCCCGTGGCGGACCACTTTGGCGAAAACATAATTTCTGTTGTTGAGGGTCCGGACAGTCAGCTGTTTGAGGTCGATCTGATGGCTCCGGGCGAAACCGAGCGCCGCCGGGGTCGGCTTGCCGGACGGATCAAAAGCGGCTTCAGCCGACGGGCCTTTCAACTCTTCGGTCACGTCGGGTTGTTGGCCGGCCAGGCCCGCCACGAAGAGAGTTAAGCGCCGCGCCGTCCCCAGCGTGACGACCTGTTCGAAGGTGAGCCGCTCGCGGGCCAGTTTCTCTGTCGTTTTTAGGCGCAAGTCGTCCAAGAACCCCGGCATTAAACGGGCCGGGATCTCTTCGCAACCGAGCTCGAGCAGGAGGTTCATGGTGTCAGTCCCTCCACATATATTTTCGCGCACCAGCGCGCCATCTTCCTGATCCGCAAGATATACGCCATCCGCTCGGAGACCGAGACCGCTCCCCGCGCGTCGAGAATATTAAAAGCGTGGGATGACTTTAAAATATAGTCATAGGCCGGGAGGACCTCGCCGTTCTTGAGCAGGCGGAGCGCCTCTTTCTCGTAGATGCCGAAGAGGAGGGAGAGTGCGGAGGTGTCGGCCGTCTCGAAATTGTACTTGGAATGCTGTCTTTCCTGGGGTAAATAGATGTCGCCGTATTTGACGGTGTCGTTCCACTGGATCTTATAGACGCTGTCGACTTTCTGGATGAACATGGCGAGCCGCTCGAGGCCGTAGGTGATCTCGACCGGGATCGGTTTGCAGTCGAACCCGCCGCACTGCTGGAAGTAGGTGAACTGGGTGATCTCCATCCCTTCGGCCCAGACTTCCCACCCCGTTCCCCAAGCGCCGAGGGTGGGGGATTCCCAGTTATCCTCGACAAAGCGGACGTCGTGCTTGGCCGGTTCAATGCCGATCGCCCGGAGCGAATCGAGGTAGAGGTCCTGAATATTTAAGGGCGACGGTTTCATGATGACTTGATATTGGAAGTAGTGGAAGAGGCGGTTCGGGTTCTCGCCGTAGCGGCCGTCGGTCGGCCGCCGGACCGGGTCGATATAGGCGGTATTACACGGTTGCGGGCCCATGGCGCCGAAGAAAGTGGCGGGGGACATTGTCGCCGCCCCTTTTTCGATGTCGTAGGGTTGGCGGATAACGCAGCCCTGGTCAGCCCAGTAACTGTTCAATCGGGCAATGATTTCCTGGAAATTAAGCGGTTTCACTCTGCCCTGATTATAGCAACGAACTCGGCGCCGCGCCAGGGGCCGGGTCTTTAGCGCTGCCCGTTACTTATCGCGGACTACCAGGAGCAGTCCGAATTCGGCGGAAGACACGTTTGTCGGGGTGTTCCCTTTAAAATAAGTGATCCCGCCGGCCACGCCGTTGGCCAGGATATTTCCGTGGAGCCGGCAGCCCAGGTCGGGATTGCTCGAAACCTGGGTGGCGAACGATGAGATATTGTTCCGTTTTAGCGCCTGACGGAAACGCGCCAATCTGGGGGCTTCCAGCACTTCGCGGCCTTCGCTCAAGTCCAGTAAACAAACGTTCAGTCCGGTCACCTGGCTGATTTCCGCGACGATTTTTTCCTGAACTTTCAGTTCGTTTAAGCCGAGCCCGGCCGCAAAACCATGAGTATTAAAGAGCGTTGGGACGGCGAACTCCAATTTATCGCGCACACTGCGCAGGCGGCCGGTCAGCCGCAAAGCCACGATCCTGGCTCCCGAATTTAATTTCGCGGCCAGGCCCAGATCGGACGCCTGCCAAACTACGCCGCATTTGTGGACGCCGGGGCCCGTTGAACCTGTTAATCTATCGATCATTTTCTTCTTCCCCCTTAAAAAATTGCTTCTTGATTCTGGATCAGAAAGCTATCTCTCTATCGGATGGGTGATCGGAAAATTTCACTGTTAATTTAATTGGTAGCGGCCGAGACCGACCTCGCGCGACCGCTACGTGCGATACAAGATAATTACCGCTTGACGCGATATGATATATAGGTCATAATATTGATATGAAAATATGACATATAAGTCATATTTAAGCAGGGAGGGATAAATAATGGCCAAGGTAAAAAACAAATTAAAGACCGATCAACTATCAAGGGCAACCCAAGAGGGCGCTTTGGTCCCGATCGAGAAACTGGGCCAAAGATTGAGAGATTACAGAGAGACGCTAGGAATGACCCAGGCGCAGTTGGCAAAAAGACTGAAGGTTGGGCAGTCGGTTATTTCCCGGATCGAAGAAGATGCCGCGTCGAGCAGTTTAAAGACGATCGTCAGGATCGCCGGTGTGCTGGAATGTGATTTTTTGGGCGCTCTTGTTTCCCGTGGGTCGGTGCCAGAGAAGGTCAGGCGGCAGGCGGAGCGGGTGGCAAAAATGATGATTGCCAGGACCTACGCCAACATGGCGATGGAAAAGCAGGCCCCGTCCGGACAAGCATATGCCGATCAGCTGGAACGGCTGATCGAAGAATTATCGGCTAAGCCGGGTTCAAAGCTTTGGCATGAATTATGTGACTCCGAAGCGGTTCACCCGGGGGTTGATCGGCTGATGCTGGTCTATCTCGTCCGTCATGGTGAAGCTCTCCCGGCCGAAACCGACCCCGCTCGTCCTCTAAGTGCCAAAGGTCAGGCCGAAGTGGAGGCGACGGCCAAGGAGCTTTTGGCCGAAGGAGCGCAAGTCTCCGAGATTTGGCACAGCGGTAAGTTGCGAGCTAAACAGACGGCCGAGATCCTGGCCCGGGTCTTGAATGTGGTTAAGGTAATTGAAAAGAAGGGACTCAAACCCGACGACCCCGTAACACCGATCGCGAAACTCCTCCGCGAAACCGACAAAACCATCTTAATCGCCGGGCATTTGCCGTTTTTACCGAAGTTGGCTCTTCTATTGAAGCCGGAGTTGGGGCAGGTTGAGCTGAGGACAGGTGGGGTGGTGAGGTTAACTATTTAGCTTGCCTTTTACTATCAAGGGTGTAAGATTTGTTTATATTTATGATAGATGACTGCAAGAAATTAACTGAAGAGATAAATAAACTTAATTGCTATAAGGTGTTTTATTTTGGTAGTAAACCTTTAATTATTTATAAAAACCATAGATTCATTGTTCCGATTATTTGGCAGGCCAATAAACTAAACATTATCGATTCAAATATTAATATTTTGTGCCTTGATAAACATCTCGATGGCAAACATTGTGAAAATGCCAATAACATGAAAACAATCACCACTTTTAATGATTTATATCGGCATTGTCGCGATAATTTAAGTAAAAACAATGATGATTGGATAAGCATTTTAATGGAGGAGAGCTTAATTAATAGGTTTATATATGTGGGGGAGGGTTCGTTTGGTTCCAATATTCTGGAGCAATTTCCAGGTAAAATATTTGAATTAACGATGATAGAGGGGCAATTTGACAATCAAGGCAAATTAAATGATATTGCTCGTAAAGAAGAATTGAATCAATTGTGGGATGCGTTGAAATGGGAATATAGGCCAGAAAATGGTTTTCGCATGGATAAAAGCACTAAAATATTGCTAGATATCGATTTGGATTATTTTACTTTTGATTGGAGAGGCAGGCATTATGCGTGGCAAGACCAATTTTATGATTTTGAGTTCAATCCGAAAGGGGATAAGTTTATAAATGATATAATTGATCGATCTCCATTTATTACTATAGCCACAGAGGAAATGTGTTGTGGCGGAAAAAATGAGGCCAAGAAAATATTAAACAAATTAAACATGAAATATTTTAATAGCACGATTGCCATTGAGGAGTGTTTTGCTGTATGAAGGATGATTATTAGCGCCATCTTTGGGTGTTAACTGGATGGTCAGTACTGTCATAGGACTGGTTGCGGCAAAGATGTTAGCGGCCTTCTTCGTCAATATTGTCTATAATATATTTTAGTGACATACCCTTGGCAAGTCGCATTTTTACAAACTTATCACGATATTTACTGTAACTATTGTTTTCTTTAATTAATTTGGCCCAATCTTCCTCCATTCGTCTCACGGTCTCATCCCAATTATGTTTTGCAAGATTTGTATAATAATTGTAAGAACTCATCAAAATATAACAAAAGGGTATGGACATTATAGTTGCTAACATCATTCTAGTTTTATCATCTTTGATAAAGAACAGAAAAGAAAATAAGCCGAATATTTGAATGGCAAGAAAACCAAGGGATGCAAAGACTTTGATCGGTCCTACAACGTTGCGAAATCTATAGTAGGGGGTAAACTTGGAATATGGCCATTCAGATGAGTAGAAAAAAAGGTTAAAGGGAGGAATACTACAAGAGCTAGCAAATATATAGAAACAATATGCTAATAGTGACAAACAAATACATAAAAGAAATACGCCTAGAAGGATTAATAATAGTGATTCCACCGATGTGGTGAGTGATGTCAATATGTTGCTCATGGGGAGATTATCACACCATCATCTTTGGGAGTCAATGGTGGGGTCGGGAGATCAGGATTGAGAAGAGATTCTAGTGTTGTTTCGCGATTTTAGCAATTCAATAACAGCGTTATATAAATCTATTAGTGAATTCAATCCCTTTTTGCTAATATCAAACTTTTTGCCCCCGAAGGTGTATGTGTCATTAATGATATTCCCAAGATCTGTACAGTTATTCTTTACATTCTTATCAATGTGCTCGATCATGTCTCTTGCCTCTTTAAATATTTTGAGTTTTCTGAGGTATTGTCTTTTTAACGGCCTTAGTAAGGGATCCTCTTCGTAACTACAAAAAAGTTGAAATAATTTATCTACTTTATCTCCGCAAATAAAATAGTAATGCACATCTAAAAACATCATTTCGTGTTTTTGCCAGAACTCTCTTCTGACCATAAGCTTTGTTGTGTTTACTGTTTTGGCCAACTTGTTGAGGATGGAATTTAAAGTATTAATCCGATCCCATTGAATTATTGCTCCGTTTACATATTTTTCAAACAAAAAGAAGGCTAATTTAGCTTTATTATTATGAATATTAAATAAAAGCTCGGAAGGGATATTATATAATTTATAGTTCATATTTACTATTTATTGTGTTCTTGCTTATATTCTCCCACCACCATCTTGGGGTGTCAATGGTGGGGGAGCGAGGGGCGTTATGCGGTGGCGAAGCGCGTTTCGTAAGGCGTTAAGCGAAACGCGGAGCGCCAGAATTATTGACCCCGCTTCTGCAAATACTTTTGATGATATTCTTCGGCCCGGAAGAAGTTGGCAGCGGGGACGATCTCGGTTACGATCGGCTGCTTATACTTTTTCTGCTCCGCTTGCTGCGACTTTTCGGCGGTGGCTTTTTGTTCATCATTATAATAAAAGATCGCCGACCGGTACTGCTTACCGACATCCGGCCCCTGGCGGTCGAGCTGCGTCGGATCGTGGATCTGCCAGAAAACCTTTAACAGTTCATCGTAACTGACCTGCGTTGGATCATATTTCAGGTGGATGACCTCGGCGTGGCCTGTATTCCCGCCGCAGACCAGCTCGTAACTCGGGTCGGGGGCCGTGCCGCCGGCAAACCCGACCGCCGTCTCCTTGACCCCCTTGACCTTATCGAACTCTTCCTGCACGTGCCAGAAACAACCGGCGCCAAAGGTTGCCTGCTGGAGTTTGGCTGCCGCGCCAAAAGGGACAAACTGCAAGGCGACGCCGTTGATGCAGTAGCGCTTCCCCGTAGGCCGGGGCCCATCGTTAAAAACATGCCCAAGATGCGCGTCGCAGCGGGAGCAGAGGACTTCGGTCCGGCTCATACCGATCGAATTGTCCGGCCGCTCCTTGATGTTGAGCGGGGAGACTGGCTCGTAAAAGCTCGGCCAGCCGGTGCCCGACTCAAACTTGGTCCCGGCTTTGAACAGTGCCGTGCCGCAGCGGACACACTCGTAAAGGCCGGCTTCTTTGATCTTCTCAAACGTGCAGGTGAACGGCCGCTCTGTCCCCTTGTTGGCCGTCACTTCATATTGTTCGGGCGTCAGCAGCTTCTGCCACTCCCGGTCGCTCTTGACCACCCGGTCAATAACAACGACCGTTCCCAGGCCGGGTTCATAGAGACTGATCTTGCCGGTCTCGCTAGGTTTGGGGGCTTGCGCCATGGCTAATACACCTCCGGTTAGGGAAAGGAACAGATAAAAGAGCAACAGTTTTTTGGGCACGGAAATATTCTCCCACCGCCATCTTGGGGTGTCAACATTGGGAGAGGTACCAGGGACTAGGTGCCGGGGACTAGGGGGTTGGGGGACAGTTAATCGCCAATTCTCAAAATCCAATGACAAAAGAAATCACAATTATTCAATATTAAATGAGTTGAGGACCGCGCTGTTTTTTAAAAATTGACCGTCACGCCAAACTGGCTGAAGTTGATCGCGGCGTCCATCCAGGCGTTCTGGTTGCCGGTCGTCTTGTACTTTACCCCGGCCAGCGTCAATATCCCGAGCTGGTAATAAACGCCGACCCCCATCGCGTCGGTCAGCTTGGTGCAGGTCTTAGCCCCGATCATCAGGCCGGGGATCCCGCCGCTGAAGTTGCCTGCCGGGGCCGGCGTGCCGGCAACCGAGCTGATCTCCTGCTGAGCGCTGAACCAACCGAGGTTGTAATCAACAAAAGCGGAGACTGAATTGCGGCTGTCAAAATTGAGTTCGACAATGCCGCCGAGCGAGGTCTGGAAGAGCTGCATATCGTGCCAGGTGGTGGCCAGCGGAGAATAGTTGAAGATGAAATGCGGTCCCGCCTTGACCCCGGGCGCCAGCGGATAAAAAAGAGCGGCTTCGCCGCCGAAACCGAGCCCCGACCCGGCCTTGAGCGTTCCCAAATAGATCGAATCCAGGGAATCCCGCAAGGAAACGCTGGTCGTGTTGATCAACAAGTTCGCGTTCAGCGTGCCGCCTAGCAGCGGGAGATCAGTCGACCAGGCCGGACTGATCAAAAGAGCGGGGAGGAGCAGGAGCAGAATGATGTTTTTCATGGTCCCTCCGTGGCGATCTGTTTGGCTCCTATTTTCCCACCGCCGGTTTGTCATGTCAAATGTTATAATAGCCAAGAGGTGCGGTATGGCAGAAAATAAATTCCAGGCCGGGGAAGTTGAAGAGTTGAAAGGGTTGATCGATTACCAGAGCGATTCGATCGTCAGCAGGATGTTGATCAATAAACCGAACGGGAGCGTCACTCTTTTTGCCCTGGCTGCCGGACAGTCGATTGCCGAACATAAAACCCCGTTTGACGCGCTGGTTAATGTCCTCGATGGGGAGGCCGAGATAGTCATCTCCGGGAAAAGCCATCTCGTGAAAGCCGGCGAGGTCCTTTTAATGCCGGCCAACGATCCTCACGCCCTGTTCGCCCGCCAGGGCTTTAAGATGCTTTTAACGATGGTCAAGTAGCCGAACGCTATTTGCCGAGCTTCTTTTGTAAAATATACCCGACCGGGATCGTCATTGCCGGCATGACCAGGTAGCGCAGCCCGATTTGCTGGAAATACACCAGATAGGGCATCTTGGAGAGAGGGAGGAGGCAGACGAAGTCGAGCAGCCAGTTGAGGACTAGCCAGACTACTCCCAGCCAGATCCCTTCCGACAAATAGTTCTTTTCAACTTTCTTAAAATAGAGTGCGACGCAGATGGCGCCGGTCAGGCTGCCGACCATGATCATGATCGTCTTGAAGAAATGGACGTCGGTCTGCATCAAACCTAACAACGGGATAGAAGAGACGAAGGGGACGACCCAGACGATGAAACCGTAACCGAGCTTTCTTAACATGATAAACCCTCCTTTTTCTACTTCCCGGTCAGCGCCCGGTTGACGGCGATCATGATGCTCATACTGCTCCCTGACGCGCCGGTGACCGCGTCGACTTTGGGCGATTGCGCCTTAACTATCCGGTTGACCGTATCGAGCGCCTCGTAACCGGGGCCGCATTTTTGTTCCATAATCTTGATCTCCTCGATCCGGTGGCGCTTGACGGTGACATTAACTTTAACGGCAACGAGGAAATCGCTGAAACTCCCTTCATAAACGCCGTCCGTGACCTTGGAGAGGTTGAGCGGCTGGATACTCGCGTACTGCCGCTTAACGTTGTTGGCCATTGATTGAGCGCGGATATAGAACGCCCCGGCCAAACAAGCGAGCACCAGCACAATAACGGCCACGACCAGACCGATCTTTTTTAACATGTTTGAACCTCCATTGAATGTAATTCTCCCACCACCATCTTGGAGTGTCAACATGGGGAGGGAACTGGGGAACTGAGGAACTGGGGAACTGAGGAACTGGGGAACTGAGGAACTGGGGAACTGAGGAACTGGGGAACTGAGGAACTGGGGAACTGAGGAACTGGGGAACTGAGGGGACTGGCTATCTATATTTCCCGATCAATTCAGCCTGGGTAATGATATGCCCCTTCATTGCTTGCTCGAGCGCGGGGCGGGCGGAGCCGGGCGGGAGAGTTAATTCACAGTTGAGCGCGTAGAGGGTGAAAATATAACGATGGGTGCCGGACGGCGGGCGGGGAGGAACGTATTCCGTCCGGCCGATCGTATTCTTACCTTCAACTGCTTCCGCCGGAAGTGTCCCTTCTTTTATCCCCGCTGTTCCAGGAGAAATGTTCCAGATAAGCCAATGGGTGAAAGTCCCGATCGGAGCATCGGGATCGTCAAGGATCAGCGCCAAACTGCGCGCCGTTTTTGGAACATGGCGGAAGGCCAGCGGCGGGCTTTGACCTTCGCCGTCGCCGGTGAAGCGGACCGGAAGTTTTTCATTATTCCCAAAAGCCGGAGAAGAGAGAGACATGTTTGCCATTTTAACCGCCTTTTTTAGCTTTGCTCCCTGGCCGGCCGTGACGAAAAGCAACAGGACAAAGAATATCGCGAATACTTTTTTCATGGCGCTGATATTTTCCCACCGCCAGCTTGGGGTGTCAATGGGGGGTACGAAGAAAACTCTAAATACCCGCCTCTAAAAGGCTTGACAAAGCCGGGCGCCAGGTATACCCTAGGGGGGTATTGGTGAACTATGCTCGATCCAAAAAAGAAAACCCAATTAGGTAAACGACTCAATCGGATCGCCGGACAGGTCCACGGGATCAGGAAAATGGTGGAAGAGCCGCGCTATTGCGTCGAGATCCTGACCCAGATCGCGGCCGCCCGGGCGGCCCTGGCCGGGGTGGGTAAGTTCGTCCTGGAAGACCACCTGAATACCTGCGTCAGCACGGCGATCAGAAGAGGGGCGGCCGAGCGCGAGATCAAGGAGCTGATGGATGTATTTGAGAAATTTTAAGGTCATTGCCTCCCTGCTGGCCTTTATTTGGCTGTTCTCCTGCCCGGTTTTGGCGGCCTGTCCCGGGAGCCAGGGCGATTGCGGGCAAAAATGCTGTGAGAACGAACTATCCGGCGGCCATTGTCAGGCGGCAGTCATTAATGATGACAGCTTGTCGTCTGAATTGCCGGACCTGGCCGGCACGGTCCCGGCGGCTTTCGGTCCCGTCCTCCTGGCGGAGCTGATCTCTCCCCTGATCATTGTCCCGGACCTGGCCTTGGCCGTCGAAAGCAAACTCCATCCGCACACCGGCCCGCCCCAGATCTGATCGACCCCCTAGTTTCTGATCCATTCCCTTATTAAAAAGGAGTATTCAAATGAAAAAGATTATGGCTATCGGTTTATTGTTGCTGACGGTCGTGCTGGCCGGGTCTTCCTTCGCGGCGACGGCAAGTTGCTGCCAGAAAGGGGCCGCGTGTTGCCAGGCCAAGGCGGCTTGCTGCGTAAAGAAGTAAGCGCACAGTAGTTCCCTGCGGCGGGGGTCGTTTTTATTTATAAAGCGGCTCCCGCCGCGTTTTTTCTACCGAGAAGGTAAGCCCTTGCTCGCCCCTAAATTAGGGTCTATAATAATAGCGCAGGAAGGGGAAAAACCATGAAAGACGCTATTAAGAAAGTGGTCGCAGGACACAACCTCACCCGCGAGGAAGCGGGGCTGGCCATGGATACGATCATGCAGGGAAACGCGACCCCCTCGCAGATCGCGGCCCTTTTGGTCGCCCTGCATACCAAGGGCGAGTCGATCGATGAGATCACCGGGTTCGCCGAGAAAATGCGCGAACACGCCACCCACATCTTTCCCCACACCCAGAACCTGGTCGACACCTGCGGGACCGGGGGAGACCTCTCCGGCACTTTTAACGTTTCGACTGTCTCGGCCATCGTCGCCGCCGCGGCCGGCGTGGCCGTAGCCAAACACGGAAACCGCTCGATCTCGAGCCGCTGCGGCTCGGCGGACGTCTTGGAAGCGCTGGGGGTCAAAGTTGACCTCGAGCCGAAAAGGGTCGAGGAGTGCATTGATCAGGTCGGTTTTGGTTTTATCTTTGCCCCGAACTTTCACAAAGCGATGAAATACGCCATGCCGACCCGCCGGGAGATCGGCATCAGCACCGTTTTCAATATCCTCGGGCCGCTGACCAACCCGGCCAACGCCCGGGCGCAGGTCCTCGGCGTTTTCCACCAAGATCTGACGAAGATCATAGCCGAAGTGTTGAAAAACCTCGGCGTCAGGCATGCTCTGGTCGTCCACGGGATGGATGGGCTGGACGAAATATCGTTGACGGAAAAGAGCCAGGTGACGGAACTGCGCGACGGGGCGAGCAAAACTTATTTCATCAAGCCGGAAGACTTTGGCTTGGTCCGCAAGCCCCGCGGGGAGGTCCTGGGGGGCTCGGCCCAAGAGAACGCGGCGATCACAATCGATATCCTGAAACAAGAAGAGCGCGGGGCCAAGCGGGAGATAGTTTTGCTTAATGCCGCCGCGGCCCTCTATGTCGGCGGCAAAGTTAACGACCTGAACGAGGGGATGGCCCTGGCGGCGGCGACGCTTGAGTCCGGCGCGGCGGCTAATAAATTAGAGGAGATAATCACATTTACATCAAAACAGAAAAGCTAGTCAAGAAGTATGGTCAGAAGACCGCGGTCAACGAGGTCTCCATTTCGGTCAATCAGGGGGAGGTCGTCGGCCTCCTTGGCCCGAACGGGGCGGGGAAGACCACCACCTTTTACATGGTCGTCGGGCTGGTCCGGCCGAACGCGGGCCAGGTTTTCCTCGGCGAGCACGATATTACCCGCGCCCCGATGCACAAGCGTTCCCAGCTCGGGATCGGCTACCTCCCGCAGGAGCAGTCGATCTTCCGCAAGCTGACCGTGGAAGAGAATATCTACATCCTCTGGGAGCTGATGCCGGAGATCCCGAAGCGCGAATACGAAACACGGCTGGTCAAATTACTCGATGAGCTCGGCGTGACCGGTTTGCGCCAACAAAAAGCTTATTCGCTTTCCGGCGGGGAGCAGCGCCGCGTCGAGATCGCCCGCGCCCTGGCCACGCAGCCCTCCTTCCTGCTGCTCGACGAACCGTTCACCGGCATCGACCCGAAGACGGTCGGCGACCTGCAAGACATTATCCGCCGTCTCAAAGAGAAGGGGATCGGTATCCTGATCACTGACCATAACGTCCGGGAGACCCTGGCCATCACCGATCGGGCTTATATCATCCATAAGGGGGAGATCCTGGTGGCCGGCGACTCCAAGACGATCTCCGAGAGCGAGGACGCCAAAAAATTCTACCTAGGAGATGAGTTCCAGCTTTGATCAAGATCCTGGACCGTTATATTTTCAAGGAATTACTGGAACCGTTCCTCTTCGGCCTCGGTTCCTTTACCGCCATCCTGGCCTCGTCGATGATCATGTTCGAGCTCGTCCGGGCGGTGGTCCTGAAAGGGATGCCGCTGACGACCGCCCTGCTTATTTTCGTCTATCGCCTGCCGGCGATCGTTGTCTATATCTTCCCGATGGCGACCCTGCTGGCCGCCCTGCTCGCTTTCTCCCGCCTGTCGCACGACAGCGAGATCATCGCTTTTCGCGCTTCCGGCCTCTCCTTGTTCCGCCTGATGGTTCCGGTCCTGGTGCTGGGCCTGCTCGTCTCCCTGGTCAATTTGACCTTTTCCGAGATCGTTGTCCCGGAGTCGACCCGGGCGGCGAAAGCGCTCCTCCTGATGACCTCGACCAAGCTCGAACCGAAACTGCAGAAGAATATCTTTCTCCCCGAGCTGGAGAACGGCCGGCTGAAGCGGATCTTTTACGCCGAGACGATGAAAGGGAAGGTCATGTCGGGGGTGATCGTCCAGGAATTCACCGCGGGCCGCCTCTCCCAGATCATTAACGCCAAAGAGGGGCTGTGGGCCGGTGACAAGAACCAGTGGCTTTTCCGCGACGGAACGATCTATCTCCTGGCCGAGAGCGGCGAATACAAGCACCTGATCAAGTTCCAGGAACAGTACGTCACGATCAAATATACTCCGGCCGACTTCGCGACCGACGACCGGAACCCCGAAGAAATGAATATCGCCGGCCTGCGCAACTTTATCACCCTCAAGGAGAAGATGGGGGCGGACGTGGTCGATCTGCAGATCCAGCTCAACATGAAAATGGCGATACCGTTCGCTTCACTGGTCTTTGCCCTGCTGGGCGCCCCCCTGGGCTTATCCCCGCGCCGCGCTTCCGGTTCGATCGGCCTCGGCATCTCGATCATCGTCATCTTCTTTTATTACATCACCACCTTCATCACTATGGCGATCGGTGAAATGCGCGTCATTACCCCGGGGTTGGCGGCCTGGCTGCCTAACTTCATCACCGGCGGCGTCGGCTGGTACATCCTGAAAAAAGCGGCGGATAAATAATGCTCCCCTTCGTCTGGCGGATCATCCTCATCCTTTTTGTCCTTGGCGGATTGATCGCCTACAGCGGTAACCGGGTCGGGAAATATATCGGCAAAAAGCGCCTGACGCTGTTCCATCTCCGGCCGCGCCACACCGCGACCGCCATCACCATCCTCTCCGGGATACTGATCGCTCTTTTGACCATGGGGGTCTTGTTGCTTGTTTCCCAGGACGCGCGGACCGCCTTGCTCGGCCTCGACCGGTTGAAGGGTGAGATCACGGAGCGCAACCGGGAGTTGAGCGCGGCCAATGAGGCCCTCCTTAAACTAAACCAGGAGCTCGCCCTGAAAAGCGCCCAACAGGCGGAAATAGAAAAGAAACTAAACCTGGCCAAGGGAGAAGTCGTCAGCCTGCAGCGGACGAAAGAAAATTTAAATAAAGAAGTGCGGCAGGCGAGGGAAGGGGAAGTTGTTTTCCGGGTGGGGGAAGTGGTCACCCTCTCGTTGGTCCAGGCCGGACCCGAGCGGAGCAAGCTGGAGAGTGGCCTGGAAGAACTCCTGGCGGCCGCGTCGGTCGAGGCTTCGATCGAAGAAATAGATTCGGCGGTCGACCGGCTGGCCGGACAAAATGACCGCTATGTGGTCAGGTTGGTCGCGGCCCGTAACGTTCTCGGCGGCGAGACGGTGCCGGTCCGGATCGAGCTGGCCTTGAACCGGCTGATCTACCCGGCCGGCCGGGAGATCGTAGCACTCGATATCCCGAACGGGTTAACCGCGGCCGCGCTGGAGAGCGAGATCATGCGCTTGCTGCGCAACTCGCACAATACGGCGCGTGACGCCGGCGTTCTCCCCAATACGGCCGGCTCGCTGGGGAGCGTCCCCTATTCGGACATCTCTGAACTGGCTAAAAAACTGAAGTCGAATAACAAGAAAGTCGGCTTGCAGGTCCTGGCGGCGCGCGATATTTATACCATCGGCCCGGTCACGGTCAGGTTCAAGGTCAGTTACCGATGATACTCGCGATCGATCCCGGCAAGGATAAATGCGGCTTGGCCCTGTTGAATAAAGAGGGGAAAGTGCTGGAGCAGAGCGTGGTCAAGAGAAAAGATTTAGCGCGCCAGATCACCCATCATCTTGCCGGCACCGTCGTGGTCGGCGAAGCCGCCGCCGGCCGGGAGATCAGGGACGACCTGGCCAAACATCATCCCGAGCTAAAAGTTGTGATGTATCCGGAAAAAGACTCGACCTGGCAGGCCCGGCAGCTGTTCTGGCAGGCCAATCCGCCCCGCGGCTGGCGCCGCTTCGTGCCAACTTCGTTCCTCACCCCGCCCGTACCGGTCGATGACTATGCCGCGGTGATAATCGGCCGGCGGTTTTTAAGCCAAACGACAATTAAGTAATTCTACTTTATTTGCCGATTTTCGGCGAAATTTTTGCTAAAACCTGTCGATATTATAATTAGAGGGATCAAAGTGTTAATCTTGAAATTTCCCCTCCTAGCAAGCGATGAAATAGAGGAAGCTAAGGCTTCAATACATGAAAGTACAATCCGCGAATTATAATTATTTATTGGCGCAAAACTCCGGACTGCCGGCCGGCGGCGCCTCAGCGCTGGTCTCGCGCCGATCCGTCAAACTCAAATGTTTTCCCCATTGGTTCAGATTATTGAATGCCAATTTGGGGGGCAAAGAATTATCGGTCATGAGCAAATGCCATCACAGTTGCTCCCAACAGCTTTTGTCCTTGAAAGAAAAATTTTCGGCGGAGGAAAGCCGATTGATCGATCAGGCGTTTGATCTGGCCTGGCGGGCTCATTACGGCCAATTTCGTTTGAGCAATGAGCCGTACGTTACCCATGCGCTGGCAACGGCGCAAATCGTAAAAGAGTGGGGATTAGGCGCGGAAGAAATGGCGGCCGCTCTTTGCCACGACGTGGTCGAAGACGGATTATTGAACGGCAATAAGATCAATAAGGAATATGTCGCCGATCTTTTGGGAGAAAGGGTGGCCGATTTAGTTGACGGTATCACCGAACTGGGCAAAGAACCGGATTATTCCGGCTCCAAACCCTCCAAGGATTATATCTTCGGTAAATTGCTCGAAGCCGCCCGCAAAGACCCGTCGGTCCTGATCATTAAATTTGCCGATCGTTTGCATAATATGCGCACCCTGGCCTACGCCAAAAGTGAATCGGCGAGGAAAAAGGCGGCGGAAACCCTCTACATCTACAGCCGCATTGCCGATATCTTAGGGATGTGGGCCTTGAAAAGAGATCTTGAGGAGCTGGCTTTCGAATATCTGGAGCCGGAACGTTATCGGGAAATTAAAACTTGTCGCGAGGTGATAATCAAGCAAAGCAAAAAGAGAGTTCAAGAGATAACCGACGATCTAAGAAAAAACTTCTCGCCGATCGGGGTGAAAATCAATTGTGAGCGCCGGGGTGTTTACGAACTCTGCCAAAGGGCCGAATTGAAAAATAAGACATTGGCGGATATCTCTGCCGATGATGTCTGGCGGGTCAACGTGATCGTGCCGGAAAAACCGGTCTATTCTGCGATCGAAACCTCTAACTGCCATTTGGCGATGAGCGCGATCCACAAGTTATTTCATCCCGCCAAAGACCATAAAATTGAGGACCATATTTACGAGGCCTGCCCGAACGGCCACCGTTTTCTCCATACCTATGTCAAAGTCGAAGAATTCGGCTGTTTGTTGGTCCAGATAAGAGACCGGCAAATGTATCGTGAGTATCAGGGCGGGGTCCTGGCTTATATCAAAGGGGCGCCGGACTGGAAGAAGATAAACCTGATCTGGCTGGATTCTTTAATAAGACACTTAAGCAGTGAATACGGCGTAAAAGATAAAGACTTAGGCGAAATATTCGCGGCAGAAAGCGTGCCCATTACCGTTTATACTCATAAAAGAAACACCCCGGTCCAATTGCCCAGGGGGGCTAGCGTTCTTGATTTTGCTTTTCGTTTATTTGACAAGAAAGCTCTGTCCGCCGTCGGCGCCAAGGTTAACGGCCATACAGGGATACCCTTATCGCGTGTTCTAAAAGATGGGGATATTGTTCATGTTGATTTTTATCAGAGAGCACAGCCTGGGCTCGAGTGGTTGGAATGGGTGCGCACGCCTGAAGCAGTCGACGAGTTGAAGAGATATTACGCCTCACTTGGTGAGGGGACTTTACTCTCTCTGGCGGCTGTTTATTTAAACGGTAAACTAGAAAAATATCATTTATCGGCGGCTGAACTGCTTGCGTCCGGGTTTTTCGGTGATTTTCTCGCTCGACACGGGCTGCGTGAACCGGCAGAATTTTTGCAAAAGTTGGGCAGGGGTGAAATTAAAAATGCGGATAAATTCCTGGCCGAAGCCATAAAAGAACTGCAGGCCCAATTTGCCGGCCCGCAAGCGCCAAGGGTCAGACAGCCTTTCCTAATAATTGCCGAGAGCCGGCAGGGCTTGCTCGATAAAATTGCCAACCCGATGAAAGATATCGCCAATATTTCCGTCGGATTTTTCCATGAATATGAAGCTAACGGTAAAAAAATGGCGGCGATGACGATATACGTGGAATGCGCCGATTCCCCGGCCGGGGAACTTCAATTGCGGCGGATCAGGAATATAATCGACAAAACACCGGGAGTGACGAAGTGCACCAGCGACCAGGCACAGATCGGGACCAGTGTTCATTATTTTGTCGAGTACATAAAAAAAGGCAACTAACCTTTAGCTTCCGCCCAGTTGGCACCGTAACCCAGGTCGACCTTGATCGGCACGTCAAGCTTTAGCGCCCCGCTCATCTCTGCTTCGACCAGCTGCTTGACCTGTTCAATTTCCTCGGCCGGACATTCAAAGACCAATTCGTCATGGACTTGGAGAACCAATCGTGATTCGTGGTTCGTGATTCGTAATTTATTGTGAATATTTACCATGGCGAGCTTGATCAGGTCGGCGGCTGTCCCCTGGACCGGCGTGTTGGCCGCCATCCGTTCCGCCGCCTGGCGCAAACCGCCGTGAGGGCTGTTGAGATCGGGGAGGGGGCGCCGGCGGCCGAGGAGGGTGGTGACCGCCTCGCTCTCCTTGGCCTCTGCGATCGTCCGCGCGATAAAGTCGCGCACCCCGGCGTATCTCGAGAAATACTTTTCTATATATTTGGCCGCTTCGGTCCGTTTGATCCCGAGCTGTTTGGCCAGGCCAAAATCGGAGAGGCCGTAGATCACGCCGAAGTTGACAGTCTTCGCGGCGTCGCGGGAGATGCCGAGCTCGTCGGCGGTCGCCTGATGGATGTCGCTGTCTTCCCGGAAAGCCCGGAGGAGGGCCGGGTCCTGGCTCAAATGGGCCAGAACGCGGAGCTCGATCTGGGAGTAGTCGGCGGCCAGGAGCTGCCAGTTCTTTTTCCCGGGGATAAAAGCGGAGCGGATCCGCTCTCCCCAGGGCCCTTTGACCGGGATATTCTGGAGATTGGGTTCGGAACTGGAGAGCCGGCCGGTTGAGGTCATCGTCTGGTTAAAGGACGAATGGATCCGGCCGGTCTTCGGGTTGACCAGGGTTGGCAGGACGTCGATATAGGTATTCTTCAGTTTGCTTAACTGCCGGTAGGTGATCAGTTTTTCGGCGATCTCGAACTTTTGCCCGGCCAACCCTTCCAGTACTTCAACGTCGGTTGAGGGCCCGGTCTTGGTCCGCTTGGTCACCGGGAGCATTAATTTGCTGAAGAGGATATTGGCTAGTTGCTTGGGGGAGTTAAGGTTGAAGACTTCGCCGGCAATGGCGAAGATGTGGCGTTCGAGGTCATGCAATTCCTTGGCCATCTCCGCCGAGTAAGCGGCGAGCTTGGCGGAATCGATCGAGATGCCGGTCTCTTCCAAGTCGATCAGGACGGCGAGGAGGGGCATTTCGACTTCAGTGAATAATTTGTCCATCTTTTGGATTTTGAGGGCGAGCCGGAAGATCTCGTAGAGGCCAAAAGTCGCTTCGGCGTCGCTAGCGGCATAATCGGTTGCCAGGTCGATCGGCACTTCGGAAAAATCCTTATACTTTTCATCCTGGCCGATCAGCTCCAGCAGTTTGATCATCTCCCGGCCGAGAAATTGTTTGGCCAGGTGCTTGAGCGAGTACTTGCCGGAGACCGGATCGAGGAGATAGGCGGCGACCATGGTGTCGAAGCAGGGGCCGGCCACTTTTATCCCATGGTTGTTCAGGACTTTTATATCGTATTTCAGGTTATGGCCGATCTTGAGCTGGTCGGAGAGAAATAACGGTCGGAGCTTTTCTAGGACGGAATGTAGGGACAACCCTTGTGGTTGTCCGTTCAAGACAGGGACTGTCCCTACATTGGTTTTATGACCTAGGGGTACATAAAAAGCCGCCTTGGACTCGATCGAGAACGAGATACCGACGATCTCGGCGGTAAAAGTGTCGAGACTGGTCGTTTCCAGGTCGAAAGCGAAGGCGTCCGCTTTGGCCAGGGCCTGGAGCAGTCCGGCCAGCGCTGGTTCGTCGGTCACCGCCTGGAAGTTGAGCTTGGCGATCGCTTCGCGTTTGCGCTCGACTGTGGCTTGTTCCGTCCCCCGGCTATGTTTTTTGACCAGGCTGTTGAATTCAAGCTCTTCGAAGAGCGGGAGGATCTTGGGCCAGTCAATTTCACCGCGCCGGGCCAAGGTAAAGTCGATCTCGAGCGGGACATCGGTCACGATCGTCCCGAGCCGGCGGCTTAGATCGGCCAGCGGCCGGTTATTCTTCAGGGTTTCATGCAAGGCCGGTTTCTTGATCTCGTCAAGATGCTCGTAGATCCCTTCCAGCGTCTTGTATTCACGCAGAAGGTCGCCGGCGGTCTTTTCCCCGATCTTGGGGACGCCGGGGATATTATCGGAAGCGTCCCCTTTAAGCGCTTTGAAGTCGATCAGCTGGTCGGGGCGGAGACCGTAGCGTTCCTCGACCTCCAGCGGGCCGTAGAGGACGGTATCGGTGATCCCTTTCCGAGTGGTCAGGACCTTGATATGATCGTTGACGAGCTGAAGCCCGTCCAGATCGCCGGAGACGATGACGACGTCATGCCCCTGTTTTTCCGCCTCTTTAGCCAGCGTGCCGATGACATCGTCGGCTTCAAACCCGGCCAGTTCGTAGATGGGGATATTGAAGGCGGTCGCGACTTTTTTAATGTAGGGGATCTGTTCGTAGAGGGTCGGCGGCGCTTTCTCGCGGGTCGCTTTATATTCTTTATACTCTTTATGGCGGAAGGTCGGCTCCGGCCGGTCGAACGAGATGGCGACAAAGTCCGGCTTATCGTCTAAAACCTTCAGGAGCATGTTGGTAAAACCGTAGATGGCGTTGGTCGTCAACCCGGCGGCGTTGCGCATGGTGTCGGGCAGGGCGTAGAAGGCCCGATAGGCGAGCGAATTGCCGTCGATCAGGACGATCTTTGATTTGCCGGCGTTTGAGGTCATTTGTTGCCGCTCACAATTCCTTTAGAAAATTCGCGGCTGAAACGATTTTAACCCTTCGATATTCTTTTAGATCAAGCAAGTCTTTATCGGCGAAAGGATTGATCAGGGCGCGCAGGAAGACATTGGTGTCGAGGACCGCCTTAAGCATGTTCTTTTCTGACTTCTGTTATTGCCCTTTTGAGGTCAGAATCGATTTTCTTTGCGGAGAATTTGCTGGACTGTTTTCTCGTCTCGCCAAATAAAAGGTAAAGTTTCTTTACCCAACCCGGCTTCTTTTTCTGCTCGAGGAATTTGCTTTCCTTGCTTACCCACAGCCACTTTACAAAATCAAGCGCCTCCTGCTTTTTTGCCGAAGAGAGATCTTGAAAAAAATCTAATAAATTCCTTGTTTTAACGTCTTTTCCCATGCTACTCACCATCCTTCATGTTAAACATTCTATCACATTACAAGACATCTTGACAAAGCCTAAGTAACGGTCGTGCGAGAGCGGGCAGGGCGTAGAAGGCCCGATAGGCGAGGAGATGAACATAAACTGAGTGAAATTATTCTCGGAAGGTACGGATAAATATTTGTCAGGATCAATAAGCAATACAGGGGGAAATAATCATGGCTTTAGAAATTACAGCGGGAAAAATTACAACGGCAAGCAGAATATGGAAGTGTAATCCTTTCAAGCAGATCGAGGGGCTCTGGGCCGGCAGTAAGGAATTAGCCGGGAAAACATTATATTTGTGTTTGGGCTCACGCCAGTTTATTTCGATGCCGGAAGGGAACAAGATCACGCCGCAGACGGCCAGGGTTACTGTTCTTGGTTTTAGCATTGATATGCTTCACAACGTCGAATTTGAGGGTGGAAAAAGGCTTGATTCCCCGGCCGCGATCAGCTTGGCCGCCGCCTTAGACAACGCTTTGCCACGCCCAACCATGCGACCAATTTGGAGAATTGAATTTTCTCAAGATGCGAGCGCGGTCAGGGATTTTTTCCGGATAGTTTGCAGATCGGAACTGTTTTTCAACAAAGCCGTTATAACGGGCTGTAAAATTGAATTTATGCATGACGAGAGATTATCTCCGCCCAAGAAAATGTTGGTATTCGCGGACTAAATTAAGATTTTTCGCCCAGCTGGAATCTGGTAAATCTTCTGATAACGACATTCTCGCCGATCTTGGCCGACAGGCCGCCCAAGAGGTCTTTGATCGCGACCTTGGGGTCTCTGATAAATGGTTGGTCGAGCAGGCAGACCTCGGAATAGAACTTCTCTAACCGTCCTTCGGCGATCTTCTCGAGCGCTTTTTCCGGCTTCCCTTCGGTCTTGGCCTGGCTGGTGATGATCTCTTTCTCGTGGTCGACGATCCCATCCGGCACTTCATCGCGGGTGACGTATTGCGGATTCGACGCGGCGATCTGCAGGCAGAGATCCTTGACGAATGCCTGGAAATCGGCGCTGCGGGCGACGAAATCGGTCTCGCAATTGACCTCGATCAGGACGCCGAGCTTGCCGCCGACATGAATATAGGATTCGACCAGCCCTTCCGCGGCGACGCGTCCCGCCCGGCGGGCGATGGCGGCCAGTCCCTTTTTGCGCAGGAGGTCGATGGCGGCCTCAAACTCACCGTTGGTCTCGCCCAGCGCGGCCTTGCAATCCATCATGCCGCAGCCGGTCTTCTCGCGGAGCTGTTTGATCATCTCGGCGGTGACCGGCATTAGAAGCCGGTCCTTTTGGCGGCCGGTTCTTCTTCTTCCTCTTTGGGGACGATGACCCCGGCCAGCACGGTCTCTTCCAGGTGTTGTTCCATGGTCAGCGCTTCGGTCTCTTCGACTTCCAGCGGGGCGGCGATCTCTTCGCCCCCTTCGGCCGAGGCTTCGACCGGTTTGGCGATCTCGCGGCCGGCGATCACGGCGGAAGCGATGATGCTGGTGATCAGCTTGATCGAGCGGATGGCGTCGTCATTGGCCGGGATGGGGTAGTCGATCCCATCCGGGTCGGTATTGGTGTCGACGATGGCGACGACCGGGATGCCGAGCCGCTGGGCCTCTTTCAGGGCGGTCTGCTCCTTGATCAGGTCGACGATAAAGACGGCCGACGGGAGCTGGACCATCAGGCGGATGCCGCCGAGGCCGCGGACCAGCTTGCGGTGCTCGCGGTCCATCAGGACGACCTCTTTCTTTGGCAGGCGGTCGCAGGTCCCGTCCTCGCGCATCTTTTCGATGTCGTTGAGGCGGGCGATGTTCTTTTTCAGGGTCTTGAAGTTGGTCAGGGTGCCGCCCATCCAGCGCTGGTTGACGTAGAACATGCCGCAGCGTTTGGTCTCTTCCTCGATCGCTTCCTGGGCCTGTTTCTTGGTCCCGACGAAGAGGATCGTTCCCTGGGCGGAGACGTTCTTGACGAATTCGTAGGCTTTTTCGATCAGCGGGATGCTCTTGTGCAGGTCAATGACGTGGATCCCGTTCCGGGCCGAATAGATATACCGCTGCATCTTGGGGTTCCAACGCTTGCTCTGGTGGCCGAAATGGACCCCGGCCTCGAGCAGTTCCTTCATAGTAACGACAGGCATCAAATTCCTCCTATTATTTTACGTGAATTGGCAGTCAGAAATGATATTTTACCACAGCGAAGAAAAGTTTGCAACCACCTACCGCCGGGCGAGAAAGGTCTCGGCCGGGCCCTCCGGCGGCCAGCCGCGCTCGTTGAAAGAGAGCGAGAGGTACTTGGCCAGCCGGGTGTAGGCGAAATGGCAGGCGAGCCCGGCGAAATTCAGGGAGAGCCCGGCGGTCATTTCTTCCCCGTCGAAGCCGCCGCGCAGCGTCAAGGCTTGGTTGGGGGCAAGCTCGGCCCCCAGATGGGTGGAGAGGGGTTGGCTTGTTTGCAAGGCAAAATTGAGGTCGGCCAGCACCGCCAGGTTGACCGGGGCCGGGACCGCCGAGTTGAAGCTATCGCCAAACAACTGCATCCGTCCCCCCGCTTTGACGACCTGGGGGAGGGGTTCGCTCGCGCCGTTCTGGTAAGCGACCCGGTTAGAGCTCAAAATATTCTCCGCCACCAGGCCGAGCGACAGCCAGTCGAGCCCGTGTTGCAGCAGGCCGACGTCAAGGTTCCAGCCGTGCCCGTCGCCGTTGTTGTTCTCCGTCCCGTCCAGCGCGTAATATTTTAAGTTCAGGCCGAAGGCGAGCTCGGGGAGGAGCTTCTTGCCGTAAGAACCGACGAGGAGAGCGTCACCGTAATTGGCCTTCCCCTGGAGAGTGCCGGCCGTGTCGCGGAGTTCGATCCCGCTGACGTAGGCGCCGGCAAAACCGAGCCCGAGCGCTCCCTGCTGGCCGAGAGGGTAGAGGCCGGCCAACTGGGTAAAAGTGACATCATCGAGGACGTTTCCTGCCTGGCTGCTGAAGTTAAACTGGTCGATCTCGCCCAGGCCAGCCGGGTTATTGAAGATCGTTTCCGCCCCTTCCGCCAGGGCGGCGCCGGTCCCGCCCATCCCCAGCGACCGGGCGCCGATTGCCAGCCCTGCTGGGTCAAACGCCGTTTGGGCCCAGCAGGGAACCTCCAACATCAAACATCCAACCTCAAAACAAATCACAAATAACAATTTCCAGTATCCAAACGTTTTGGATTTGATATTTGGGATTTGAGACTTGTTTTGAAGTTTGAAGTTGGAGGTTTGAGGTTCCATCAATGGTTGATGACCCATATTTTACCTTTGCCGAGGGTTGACTTGCTGGCCGCGTCGACCAGGCGATAGAGATAAACGCCGTTGCCGACCAGTTCGTTCCCCTGGCTGAACCCGTCCCAGGTCGTCCGATTGGCCGCGCCGGTCTGGAGGGTGAAAGTTTGCTTCCTGACCAGCCTGGCCGCCATATCATATATATATAGTGAGGTGGTGAGGTTGGTTTCGGAGGTCGCCTCGAAAGTGACCACTCCTCCTCCTTTGGGGTTGCAGGGATTGGGATAATTAATGACGGTGACGGCGAGGAGGAACACGGCCAGCCAGCTGAACTTTTTCATCTCTTCATTATGCTATAATCTCGACCAGAGTGTCAATCAAGGAGAACCTCGAATTTGTTCGGGAAAGGATCGCCGCCGCGGCCCGGCGGGCCAACCGCTCTCCGGATGAGATCAAGCTGGTTGCCGTGACCAAAACCGTCCCACTGCCGCTGATCGCCGAAGCGATCGCGGCCGGTATCACCGACTGCGGTGAGAACCGGGTCCAAGAGGCGCTCGCCAAGCTGGCGGCTTTTCCCCAAGTCAACTGGCACCTGATCGGACATTTACAGCGGAATAAGGTTAAGGACGTAGTTGGAAAGTTTTCCTTGATTCACTCTGTTGATTCGGAGAGGTTGGGGAGGGAACTTGGAGCACGGAACACGGAACTTGGAACTCAGGGTAAAGTGCTGATCGAAGTCAATGTTTCCGGGGAGAAGACGAAATACGGGGTGGCGCCGGAGGAGCTCTTTCCTCTCTTGCAAGTGGTTGGCGGATTTGCTAGCATTCAAGTCGAGGGATTGATGACCATGGCGCCGATCGTCTCTGATCCTTCGCTGGCCCGGCCATATTTTGCCCGCTTAAGAGAATTGAGCGAAAAGGCCAACGATCTGCGCCTGCCCAATGTCACGATGAAGTATTTGTCGATGGGGATGACCGATGATTTTGAGGTCGCGGTGGAAGAGGGGGCGAACCTGGTCCGGATCGGCCGCGCAATCTTCGCGAAGGAGTGAAATATAATGGTAGACAGCATCCTAAGAAGGGCAAAACAGTTCATCGGTCTCGAAGCGGAAACGGAAGAGGCCCCGACCGGCCAACAGCTTGATATCGGTGCCATCCTTAAGGGGAAGAGAGACGCCAACCGGGCGAGCGAAGGCGGCAACGAGATCATGGTCTACGAGCCGAAGATCTACGAAGATTCCCTCAGTATTTCGACCAACCTGCGCACCGGCTCGCCGGTTATCGTCAATCTCAAGCATCTCGATCCCGCCGAAGGGACCCGTCTGATCGACTTTGTCTGCGGCACCGCTTACGCCATTGACGGGCACATGATGAAGATCGGCGAATCGATCTTCCTCTTTACCCCGAGCTCGATCGCCATCACTTCCTCGGAAGAACGCGTTTCGCTGGGCGAAGAGGTCGAGGGCCGGGCAAAACGGGATTCCTTCTTTTCGCGGTGAAGATCGCTTTTATCGGCGGCGGGCGGATGGCCGAAGCCCTGATCCGGGGCCTGTTGACCGCGAAATTAACCGCTCCTTCCGACCTTAAAGTTTCCGATACCGATCCAAAGCGGCGGGAACATCTGAAAAAAACCTATCTCGTCTCGACCTACGACGATAACCAGGCGGCGGCCGGCGCGGCCGAAGTCATCATCCTGGCGGTCAAGCCGCAAGTCTTGCCGGAAGTGGCCGCTAAATTGGCGCTCCAACCGGACCAGCTCCTGATCTCGCTGGCGGCCGGCATAAATTTAACTTATTTACAAAAAAAGTTCCCCGGCGTCCCGGTCATCCGGACGATGCCGAACAACCCGGCCCTGGCCCAGGCGGGCATTACCGCGCTGGTCGCCGGCGGCCAAGTCAAAGCGCCGGGTTTAAAGTTAGCCCGGCAGATCTTCGGGGTGGTGGGAGATGTAGTCGAAGTCGAAGAAAAACATATGGACGCCGTGACCGGTCTGTCGGGCTCGGGCCCGGCTTTTATCTATCTGGTCCTTGAAGCCATGATCGAAGCGGGGGTCGAGCTTGGCCTCGACGGACCGACCGCGACAAAACTGGCCACCCAAACGGTCCTCGGTTCGGCCAAAACGATGATCAGCAGCCAAAAGAGCGCCCGCGAATTGCGGGAGATGGTCGCTTCTCCCGGCGGGACGACGATCGAGGGATTGGCCGAGTTGGAAAAGGGACAAGTTAAACAAGCGTTCCGCGCCGCGGTCATTGCCGCGGCCCGGAAGTCAAAGGTGTTGGCAGCACGATGGGCTACCTGATCCTGGCGATCAATTTAATTTTCACGTTCTTTTATGTTATACTGGTGGCACGGTCGATCTTGCCGCGGCTGCCGCGTTATCGGAACAAATGGCCAGCCCGGGCGCTCTACGACTTGACCGACCCATGGCTTAATGTTATCAGGCTCGGCCTGCCGCCCGAGAAGATCGGTTTTGACGCGGCGCCGTTCATCGGTCTCATACTGCTCTGGTTGCTCCAGGGTTTTATAGTCAATTACCTGCTGGGAGGTTAACTTTTTTGTCCGTGTTAGTCTTAGGGACGATCGCCCTTGATTCGATCAAGACACCATTTGGCGAAAAAAAAGAGATCCTGGGCGGTTCGGCCGTCTACGCGGCGGTCGCGGCCAGTTTTTTTGCCAAGACCCATTTAAGCGGGCCGGTCGGCGCCGATTTTCCGGCGGAACATGTCCGCTGGCTGGAATCACGCGGGATCGACCTGACCGCCCTGCAACATTTGTCCGGGCCGACTTTCCGCTGGGGCGGTTATTACGAATTTGACATGAACCAGGCGCACACGACCGAGACGCACCTGAACGTCTTGAGCCAATTCGCGCCGGTCATCCCGGAGCATTTGAAGAAGACGCCGTACGTTTTTCTGGCGAACCTCGACCCAGAGCTGCAGCTTAAGGTCATCAGCCAACTCGAGCGGCCGAAGCTGCTGGTTGCCGATACGATGAACTTTTGGATCGAGAGCAAAAGGGACGCCTTGCACGAAGTGATCAAAAAAGTCGATTTCATGGTGATGAACGACGGGGAGATCCGCCAGTTCATGGAGACGCCAAATATCCCCTTAGCGGCGCGGCGGCTGATCCGTCTCGGTTGCAAAGGGGTGATCGTCAAAAAAGGGGAGCATGGCGCCCTGCTCTTTACCGAGTCGGCCCATTTTTCGGCGCCGTCGTATCCGCAAGAGTTGTTGCGCGACCCGACCGGGGCGGGGGACACTTTCGGCGGGGCGTTCATCGGTTATCTGGCCAAGACCGGCGACCTGACGGAGCAAAATATCCGCCAGGCGGTGGTTATCGGCTCGGTCATGGCTTCGTTCAATATCGAGGACTTCAGCCTGGAGCGGATGAAACGGCTGAAGATGAAAGAGATCGTCGCGCGTTTTGAGGAGATCCGGCGGGGCGCCGAGTTTGCCCAACTGGCCGAAATGTCCTGGGGTTAATTTAAGGAGGAAAAGAGATGTTAGACGAGTTCAAACGGATCGGTTGTTTTTTGTTCCAAGAGGGGTTGGTCGATTCCCACGGCGGCAACATGAGCACCCGCCAGGAAGACAAGATCTATATCACCCGCCGCGACACCATGCTCGGCGACCTGCGGGAAGGGGACATCATTGAAGTCGGCCTCGAGCCGGGAGAATCGGACAAGCAGGCTTCCCGCGAGCTGCCGACCCACCGCGCCATTTATCGCGCGACCGGAGCGAAAGCGATCGTCCACGCCCATCCGACCCGGGCGATCGCCGTTTCCATCACCGACAACAAGATCATCCCCCAGGATGCCGAAGGGCTCCATGTTTTCCGCTCGGCGGCGATAGTGCGCGTTCACAATCCGATCGGTTCCGATGAGGTCGGCCGTCTTCTTCCCACGTTCCTGCAAGGATCGAGCGTCGTGGCCGTGGTCAAAGGGCACGGCAGTTTCGCCATTGGCCAGGACCTGGAAGAAGCCTACAAATATACCTCCTGCCTGGAGCAGTCGTGCAAGGTGTTGGTGGCGATCCGTTCTTCCGGCGGCGCCCGCCCGCCGGCGCCCAGAGAGCGGATCCAGCCGGACCGCCCGCGTTCCGCTATTCCACCCGGGATCGGGGTCATGGACCGCAGCCGTTATCGGCGATGAAAGAGCTGCTCGACAAGATCAGGCAGTCCAATCCTAACGCCGATCTTGACCTGGTCGAGCGGGCGTACACTTTTGCCGCCCAGGCCCACCGCGAGCACCGCCGTCTCTCCGGCGATCCCTATATCACCCATCCTTTTGCCGTAGCCAACATTCTGGCCGACCTCGAGTTGGACCCGAAGACGATCGCCGCCTCTTTACTCCACGATGTGATCGAGGACGCGGGGATCACTCGTGAGGAGCTGGCCGAGCTCTTTGGCGACGAGGTCGCCAAGCTGGTCGAAGGGGTGACCAAACTTAGCCAGCTTAGTTTTGTCAGCCGGGAAGAGCGGCAGGCGGAGAATTTCCGCAAGATGTTCGTTGCCATGGGGGAAGATTTCCGGATCATCGTCATCAAGCTGGCCGACCGCCTGCACAACATGCGCACCCTGCAATTCCTCTCGCCTGCCAAGCAGGTTGAGATCGCCCTGGAGACGCAGGAGATCTTTGCCCCGCTCGCCCACCGGATGGGGATGTGGCGCCTTAAATGGCAGCTGGAGGACCTCTCTTTCCAGTATCTCGAGCCGGATAAATACGAGCTGATCAAACAGAAAGTGGCGGAGAGCCGGGGGAATCGGGAAGATTTCATTGCCGCTTTCATCGAGGAGATCAAGGCGTTGCTGGACACAGGGAAGATCAAGGCCGAGGTCAACGGCCGGGCCAAACATTTTTACAGCATTTACCGCAAAATGGAGGACCAGCGCCTGGAGTTCGAGGAGATCTACGACCTGACGGCGATCCGCATCATTTGCGACAACGTTAAGGATTGTTATAACATCCTTGGCCTGGTCCACGACGCCTGGAAGCCGATCCCGGGGCGTTTCCGCGACTATATCGCCATGCAGAAATCGAACGGCTACCAGTCGCTCCATACTACCGTCTTTTCTTCGTCGCGCCGGCCGGTCGAGATCCAGATCAGGACCCGCGAGATGCATCGGGTCGCGGAATACGGCGTGGCCGCCCACTGGCGCTACAAGGAAGGGACGACCGACCGGGTCCTCGACCAGAAGATGGCCTGGTTCCGCCAGATGATCGAATGGCAGAGCGAGCTGAAGGATGCCCGCGATTTCATGGAGGGGCTCAAGATCGACCTGGCGGCCGAAGAAGTTTTCGTTTTCACCCCGAAAGGGGAGGTCATCGGCCTGCCGGCTGGGGCGACCAGTGTTGATTTTGCCTACCGCGTCCATACCGAGGTTGGCCACCGCTGTGCCGGCGCCAAGGTCAACGGCCGGATCGTCCCGCTGGACCATCAGCTAAGCAACGGCGATATTGTCGAGGTCATTACCGGCAAGAAGGACAACCCGAGCCTGGGCTGGTTGAGCTTTGTCAAGACGACCGGCGCCCGGGTCAAGATCAAGAACTGGCTGAAGCGCCAGCGGGGAGAAACGAAACCGGGGACGCCGCCAGCCGTGGCGGCCGAAGAGGTTAAAGCCGCGCCGCCGGTCGTGGTCAGCCGGCCGAGGGTCCGGGCCAAAGTGGCGATCAAGGTCTCCGGTCTGGACAATGTTCTGGTCCGCTTCTCCAAGTGTTGCCACCCGATCCCGGGCGAAGAGATCATCGGCCTGGTCACGATCGGCCGCGGCATCGCCATTCACCGCTATAACTGCCGCAACATCGTCAAAGCGGATATCCCGGCCGAGCGCCGGGTGAAAGTGGAGTGGAACCCGGCCGCAAAGCAGCTCTTTCCGGTTGAGATCGAGATCGAAGCTTTTGACCGGGTCGGCGTTTTTAAGGATATCTTAACCCAGGTCTCCGAGACCGGGACCAACATTTCCGCCGCCAAGGTCACGACCAAGCGGGGGACCTCGGCCATCATGCGCCTCATGGTCGACGTGGAAAACCTCGAACACTTGGCCCGGGTGGCGGCCGCCATCCGCCTGGTCGCCGATGTTTATAATGTGTTGAGAAAATGATCCTCCAAAGCCCCTGTTTCTTTATAGCCAAAATCGTGAAAAAGTGGTAATTATACCCACTCTTTCACGGTTATATTGACAAAAGCGTGAATAATACGTATAATTGATGATTATATGACTAAAACACTTGATGTTTTCAATAAGGTGAATTCTCTTCGCGAGAGATACTATAACGCGTCTATAGGCAAAGAGGCACTTATTAAGCTTATCTCTGAAGCGGAGGTGGCGGAGCAAGTATATAACTCAAATGCCATAGAAAATAGCACCCTGACCCTGGAAGAAACTGAAAAAATACTGCTGCAAATTGATCTGGACAGGTTTATCTCCGAAAGAGAAGTGTTTGAAGCTAAGAATCTGGCGCGAGTGGTGTCTTACATAGACAAAAGGGCCAAAGAACAAGAGCTTTCTTTGCAAGTGATTTTGTCGCTTCATAAAATGTTGATCTCCAATATCCGCGACGATATTGCCGGGAGATTCAGGCACAGTCATGAGTACGTTCGGGTCGGTAATCATATCGCCCCCGATCCGAAAGAGGTTGTGGGGCGGTTGGAAAAAATGTTGGCCGAGCTTAACGCCACCAATCATGAAAGTATCATTAAAAGGACGGCAAAGTTGCACCTCACTTTTGAACATACCCACCCCTTTGTTGATGGCAATGGCCGGATCGGGCGGGTCCTTAATAATTATTTGTTAATACGAGAAGGGTTTGTCCCTATAAATATAAAATTTATCGATAGGAAAAAATATTATGAGGCGTTTAGGGAATATAACGAAAAAGGGTCGTCGGTTGTTATGGAGGAAATAGTAGGGAAGGCGCTGGCTAACAGCTATCATAAGCGCCTGGCTTACCTGGAAGGCAAAAAGATCATTACGCTTTCTGACTACGCAAAAAACAATAAACTCTCGCACTCCAATCTTATAAATAAAGCCACCAGACAAACCATTGAGGCTTTTTTGGAGAAGAACGTCTGGAAAATCGGTGTTGATCAGGATAAAAATTAATATTTTATAAACGAAACCGCCGCCGTCCGCCTGGTGGCCGATGTTTATTCCCACACCAAAATATCCCACCGCTTGCGGTGGGATTGCCTTGTGAGTGAAGCGCGGGGTTTTGGTGTGGGAATTTATAATGTCTTGAGGAAGTAATTATCCAAGTCTCCAACAGCGTCCTCCCTGATTCACCGCAGCAACCGCATTTGCTTGTTTATGGCGTACAAAGGCCGGCTATTACTAAGCATCTCAAAAACATCTTTGAAAGTGGGGAATTAAACGAAAATTCAGTTAGTTCCATTTTGGAACATACTGCCGATGACGGCCAGTTAAACGTCAGCGGGTGAGGCTAGGTTCGCTTGTCCCTCCCATCTTTATTCTTTCCATGAAATCAGCTATAATTAACCTGTGCATCGCCTGCTTGAGAAGGTTCAGCGGGTCGCGGCGGCTTATCTATTTTGCGGGCCGCCGGATTCCGATAAAACAGCCGACGCGCTGCAGTTCGCGGAGAACCTGGGGAGCCGGAAGCACGACCTGATCAGGGTCGCCCCAGACGGCGCCACGATCAAGATCGAACAGGTCAGGGAACTGCAAAGCCGCGTTCGTTACGGCCCCTCGGCGGGCGAGCATTTATGCGTCCTGATCGAACCGGCGGACACTTTGATCCCCGAGGCCGCGGCCGCTTTTCTGAAGACGCTGGAAGAGCCGCCCCCCCGGGTCGTTTTTATCCTGCTGGTCGAAAGAGAAGACCGGCTCCCGGCGACGATCGTCTCCCGCTGCCAGCGGGTCGTCTTTGGGGAGAGCACCCGGGCTTGGCAGGTTAAGGCGGAAAATGAACCGTTCTATGCCGAACTGCGGCGCGTCCGGGAAAAGAGCGTGGGACAGTTGCTGGCCCTGTCGACGGAACTGCAAAAGGAGCGGGAAGACGCGCGGCTGGAACCGCTCCTCTACGATCTGGCTTTTTTTGCCCGGAATGAGTTGCAAGATATCAGGCTGGTCAGGGTTTTGCTGGAAGCGGTCAAGAACTGCAAACGGAAGGCCAACTTAAAGCTGAACCTCGACGTCGCCTGTCTGGAGATGGGAAGAAAATGAGTGAACACATGAACCTTGGGATCAGGCTCCGCAAGTTTAACCGGATCTGCCCGATCACCGGTTACCGTGAAGAGTCGATCAAGATCGGCTCGCCGGTCATCGTCCAAACCGACCGCGGCATCGAGTACGGCGAGATCATCGCTTGCCCGCGCGGTTTCCCCCGGGCGCTGTCACGCGACGTTAAGCTCAAGAAGGTCATCCGCTACGCCACGGCCGAGGATGTGGAAAAGGAACACCAGATCGGCGAGCTGGAGAAAAAAGCCCTGCTTCAGGCGCAGGTCAAGATCAAAGAACATGAACTTTCGCTCAAGATCATTGCCATTGAATTCCTGTTTGACGCCAGCCAGGCGATCGTCTACCATCACGTCTCCGAAGGGAGTAAAGCTCAGAACCTGCGCGATTTCTCGCGCGACCTGGCGAGCGTTTTTTCCGCCCGGGTGGATATGCGCCAGGTCTCGCCGCGCGACGAAGCGCGCCTGTTCGGTGGCGTCGGCCCGTGCGGCCGTTCGCTCTGCTGTTCCGTCTGGCTGGATAAACCAAAACACGTGACCGTCAAGATGGTCAAGGAACAAGGCCTGGCGATGTCGCCGACCAAGACGGCTGGAGTCTGCGGCCGGCTGATGTGTTGCCTCGAATACGAACACGGCGCAAAGAAGTAATTTAACGAGAGGAGGGAAGATCATGCCTAAGATAGAGATCAGAAAAGGCGAAGACCTGGAGAAGGCTTTACGCAAGTTCAAGACTAAGTTGCGCCACGAGGGCCATCTCGACGAGATGAAAAAGCGGGAGTTTTACCAGAAACCTTCGGCGCGCCGCCGCCAGGAGTTGGAGCAGGCGAAACGCCGCGAGGTCAAACGACGCAAAGACGCTGAATGAAGACCCTAGACCGGTACATTGTCCGCGAGATGCTGGGCCCCTTTTTGCTGGGGGTGGTCGGCTTCATCATGGTGCTGGCAGTTGACCTGCTCTTCACCATGGCGGACCTGATCATCAACAAGGGGGTGCCGCTCTGGGCGGTCCTTAAGCTGATGCTGTACAAACTGCCGTCGCTTTTGGTGCTGACCTTTCCGGTCTCGACCCTCTTTGGTACCGTCATGGCGCTCGGCCGCCTCTGCAAGGACAACGAAATGATCGCCCTGCGCACTTCGGGGGTGACCATTTTCCGGATCGCCCGGCCGATCCTAGTCGTCGGGCTGCTGGTCAGCGTCCTCGCCTTCGTGACCAACGAGCAGGTCGTTCCCTACGCCAACCATGTCTCGAACAATTTGATCCGCCAGATCATCTACAAACAGCCGCTCCCCGAGGTCAAGGACAACGTTTTCTTCAAGGACGCGCACAACCGCTATTATTACGCCAAGCGGATAAATTTAAAAACGAAGACGATGGAGCAGGTCATGGTCTACGAACTGACCGATGAGAAATTCCCCCGGGTCATCCTGGCCGACACGGCCGCTTTTTCCGGCCGGCTCTGGGAGTTGAAGAACGGCGTGATCCACCGCTACGATGCCAAGGGTTACCTTAGCTACGAGGCCGCCTTTACCGACCTCAAGCTCAACGTGACCGACGACGTCTTGAATTTCTCACAGCAGAAGAATTATACTGACATGGACCGGAAGGAACTGGGCGACCTGATCAAGAAGCTGGGACAGGGCGGGGCCAACACCAAGGAGCTGGTGACCGAGCTCTACCTCCGCTACTCGATCCCGCTGACCTGCCTGGTCTTTGCCTTGGTTGGCATCCCGTTCTCGCTCACGTCGCCGCGGCAGGGGCAAACTTGGGGAGTGATCGTGACGATAGTTTTTATGTTCACTTTCTATGTTTTTGCCTCGGTCTTCCGGTCGCTGGGGCGGGGCGGCCTGCTCATGCCGGCGGTGGCCGCGTTCACGCCGCAGGTCACATTTCTGTTGATCGGTTCGGCTTTGCTCTATTACGAAGGGAAGTTTAAGTAAGATGATCGATCTGGCCGAGGTCAGAAAAAAACTGAACGAAGACCCCACCGACCCGTGGGCCCTGCGCGGCGCCGCCCAGTATTACCTGAAAGAGGGTAATTACCGCCAGGCCCAGAGCTGTTATGCCCAGGCGGTTAACGGCAACCTCCGCCTGCTGTCCGAGACTTTGCTCGATTATGAACAGTTGATCGCCAGCGAGCCGGAAAAGATCGGCGCCCGGTTATCTCTGGTCGGGCTGCTTTTATTACTCGGCCAGACCGACCAGGCGACCCTCGAGCTGGAGGAATTGCTCGACGAATTCCCGCTTAACGTGGAGGTCTATAACCTGCTCGGCCGGATCTATATCAAGGGCGGGCAGATCCACGAAGCGATCGCTCTGCTGGAGAGATCGATCGCGGCCGGGGTGCGCGACGTTCGCCTGACCGAAACGCTGGCCACGGCCTATCTTGAGACCGGCCGCTTTAACGACGCGATCCGTTTTTACGAGGACATTCTCGACCAGAAACCAAACGACAAGAGTACCCTCCGGATCCTGGGCGAGCTCTACACCCGGGTCGAGGCCTATGTCCCGGCCGCGCTCAAGTACGCGGCCATGTTCTCCGACGACCCTGAAGTGGTACGCGAAGTGATCGGCCGGCTGGAAGAGCTGCTCCGCCGGGTCGAAGGGAACATCGAGATCCGCGAGCTCCTGGCCGATATCTACATGAAGACCCTCAATCCGGAAGCGGCGATCGTTAAACTGCGCGAAGTCGTCGCCCTGGAGCCCGGCAAACTGGGCGATGCCGGCCAAAAACTGCGCGGCATCCTGCGCAATTACCCGAACCATCCCGGAGCGACCCTGGCGCTCGGCGAAGTCTTGCGCCGCCAGGGTAACTACAGCGAAGCGGTGGATAATTACCAGCAGCTATTAAAGGTTAAACCTGATTTCGCTCCTGAAGTGATGGCCGGCTACCGGGCGATCCTCTTGGAGCGGCCTGACCAAGTCCTGGCCCGGGCCTGCCTCGGCGAAGTGCTCTTGGCCCAGAACCAGGTCCCGGAGGCGCTGGCCGAATACGGCTTGATGATCTCGGCCGACCCGAGTGTGGCGGAAACGGTCATCCGGAAATGCCGCGAGATCCTCCGCCTGCAGCCGCAACTGATCGCCGCCCACATCGTCCTCGGTAAAGCTTACCTGGCCAAGGGAGACTACCAGCGGGCGGCGGTGGAAGCGGAAGGGGCGATCTCAATCGACTCCAACCTGACCGCCGGATATTTACTGCTGGGCGAAGCGTGCCGTAAGATGGAAATAATGAAGAAGGCCGAGCAGGCGCTCCATACAGCGCTCGTCCTCGATCCTTTTAACCCTGCGGTCCACGAACAGTACCGCCAGATCAAGGAGAGCGAGATCGCGGCCGAGATCGCCGCGCTCCGAGCCAAGCTCCAGGAGGACCAGTGGAAACTTTCTCTCCATTTTGATCTGGCCAAACTTTATCTCCGGCAAAGGGACAAGGATGGGGCGATCCGCGAACTGCAGACGGCGCAGAAAGACACGACCCGGGCGGCGGCCGCTTATAATTTAATGGGTGACATCTACCGGAGCGACGGGCGCTACGATATGGCCGCCGCTCAGTATGAGCATTCCCTGGCGCTGGCCGCGCCCGAACTGGCCCGGACCGTCCGTTTCAATCTTGGCACGGCGGCCGAGGCGCAAGGGGACCTGAAGCGGGCGATCAAACTCTACGAAGAGATCGTCCAGGAAGATATCGATTTTGGTAATTTAAAACAGCGGATCAAATCTCTTAAAGCGACCTCCCTGGCCGCCATGCGCAACCGCCAACTGATCATGGCGATCGCTGAATACGGCCGGCCGGAAGTGGTGGCGTTGTGGGGGCGGGAGACCAGGGCCAACGGCCGGACCGGCGGGAAAGAAGAGGTCAATGTCTCCTTCGGGCAGGAACATAACGGAGAAGGTTTCAGCTTTTTCCTGAAAGGGATGTTCCCGGCGGCTGAAGAAGAGTTCAACCTGGCGGGGCAGCTCGACCGTAATTTTTCTTCCGCCCGCAATAACCTGGGCGTGACCCTGGCCAGGGCGGGGCGCTGGGAAGAAGCCCGGCTCCGTCTGGCGGAAGCGGTGCAGATCAATCCCGCCTCGGCCATCTTTTACAATAACCTCGGGGTCGTCTATTTGCTCCTCGATCGGCTGGAGCCGGCCCAGGCGGCGCTGGAAAAAAGCCAGGCGCTCGACGCCGGACCGGCGGCCGTTAAGATCAACCTGGGCGACCTGTATTATCGCCAAGGAGAGCCGCAGCGGGCGATAGAGCTCTACCGCCAGGCCGGCCTTTTTGATCCGCTGGCCGACCTGGTCCGCAGCCGGCTATTGTACAAGGTCCCTTGATCCGTTTCTTTTTTACCACCACCTGTCTGTTCGCCTTGCTACTGTTGCCATCTTTGGCCCAAACTGCCGACACCCCGGTCAATATCAAAGCGGACAAGCTGAAGTTCTTTGAGGATTCGGGACAGGTCGAAGCGACCGGTTCGGTCGAAGTGAAGTTCACCACAGTGACGATCCAGGCCGACCGTTTGCTGATGGATTCGGCCAGTAACGTGGCGACCGCCGAAGGCCACGTCCGGCTGTCCGGCCGGGATTACCAGGCCGAGGCGGGACGGCTGGTCTATAACGCGGACACGCAAGCCGCCCAGTTCGGCGATTTCCGGGTCAAGGTCCAGCCGCAGAAGATGACCGGCCCCCTCTCGATCACCGCGCGGAGTTGGAGCGATGACGGGAAAAGGATGGGGGGCGGCCCGGGCGGCCTATCGACCTGCAGTGATCCGACGGCCCACTATTTCCTGACGGCGCAGACGATCGATTATTATCCCGAGGACCGGGTCGAGGCGCGCAACGTTGTCCTTTTTATCGGTGACCTGCCGCTTTTCTGGTGGCCGTATATTTATTACAGTCTGAAAGACGAGGGGCGCAAGAACTGGCTCTTTGGCCATAACGAGGTGGAAGGTGACTATCTCAAAACCTCCTGGGTCTATCCGCTGGGGATCCTGCTGGTCGACTACATGGATAAAAAGGGGTGGGGGCTGGGGACAGACAGCCAGTACACGCTCGGCGCGCTCGGCCTTGGTTCGCTTTACCTCTACAACGTGGCCGAGAAGGATACCGGGATGGGGAGCTGGGTCGAGCGGATCAAACACTCCAAACAACTCGGGCCCAACACCAATCTCAAAATAGACCACAGCTATGTCAGCACCTACCGGATACCAAGCGGCCGGATCGACCAGACGACGTTCGGTCTGGACTTGAGCTATGCGGCCAAAACGAGCGCCGGGTTGAAGTTTGACCTGCTGGATGACCGGGCCGGGGGGGCGGAGCGCTACAATTTCCAGTTCAACCAGGCGGCCGGTAAGGAGTCGATGAACTATGTTTACAATTATGAGTTTGGCAAAGCCGACCCGAAATGGCTGCGCAAGAGCCAGCGTTTTAATTACCGGACCGCCTTGCTCGGCGACCATGTCGTTTTCAATACCACGGCCAACTACTACCACAGCTCTACTGGCGCCGGCGACTCCGGCGAAGAAAAAGTTGAGCCGCAGATTGACCTCTCCGGTTCCGAGCGCGATTTCTCCTGGCGCTACAGCCAGAACTGGCTGGCCGACCTCCGGCAGGCCGATTATCCGGGGACGATGCATTATCAGTTCCTGGAGAAACAACCGGAGCTGGAGATCAGCCCGCGGACGCTTAATTTGTCCCTGTTCAATTTACAGTCGACTTTTGGCTATGGCCGCTACCGCGAGGTCAAGTATGTGGCGGAGCTCGGCGGGAACCGTGATTTCACCACGAGCCGTTATCGTTCGACCCTCAACGCCGCCAAGGCTTTGCCGCTGGGCGCCTCGACCACCCTCAACCTCTCGGCCGGGATCGACCAGTTCCTGTACGGCCCGGGGGACCAGCTCTACGCTTTGCGGGAGGGGGCCAGCCTGAACAGTAACTGGCGCTCCTGCCTGCGCAACGACCTGACTTTCCGCCAGGGTTATACGGACGGGAACACGCCATTCTTTTTTGACCAGCTCGGCAGCCGCTATCACGACCTCCAGGAAAAGCTGACTTTCTACCACTTGAGCGATTTCAGCTGGTCGCTGGAGGGGGGGCACAACTGGCAGACGAGCAAGTGGTTCGACGTGATGACCCGCCTGATGGCCCAGCCCGCTGGTTGGCTCCGCTGGACGCTCGACACCGGCTGGGATATAGAAAATACCCGCTACAAGGACCTGGTTACGGCGCTCAACCTGACCCCAGCCAGCTATTTTGGCCTAAGCCTCTCCCTGGCGCAGGACCTGAACGGGACGGGGTTGCGTTCCGCCAGCGCCCTGTACGACTGGTATCTGCTGGAAAAGGGACCGAACGAGTTCCATTTCCGCGTCGGCCAGGTCTTTGATCCGGCGACCCGGGAGCTGAAGGTGCGTGATATAATGCTCGTCAAGCAGCTCCACTGCTGGGAAATGAAGTACGCGTACTCCGATTACCGCAAAGAATTCAGTTTCACTTTTTCGCTCAAGGCCCTGCCCGGCGACCCGGTCGGGTTTGCCGGCGGCCGCGGTTTTTATTTTGACAGCTTTGAAAAGGAATTGCGGGGACTGAAGCCGGAAGGGGAGATCAGGAGATATTAATAAAATGAACTTCAAACATCCAACTTCAAACTTCAAAACAATTGGCAAAAATAAAAAATCAAATTCCAAAATATTTGGGAATTGGAAATTATTAGTTGCGATTTGTTTTGAGGTTGGATGTTTGATGTTTGGATTTGTTTTGAGCGGTTGTGCCAAAACTGTCACCCAGTATGTGACTTACGGCGACCAGATGGTGGTCGAAGTGACCTTGCGCGGGAACTATGACGCCGACGCCAACCGCTACTTCCTGGTGGTCGGGACCGGCGAAGCATTCAAGGTCCCGCTGCCGCCGCCGGACAATATTGACTTTGAGCTGCTCGAGCCGGGAACAACTCCCAGGCTGGGGGTGATCGCCGATTATTACACTGGTTTTTATTATTCCTGGGCTGGTTATGTCATTACCGATCCGGGCGGCTACTTCCTGGCGGCCGGACCGTTCACCCAGGGGAGCTCGAACCCCCGGGTCCCGCTGGGCAATCTGGAGGCGACCGGCACGAAATTAAAGTTCAACTTCCGTCTCAGCCAGATCTTCGGGGCCGCGATCCCCAAGATCATTTACTTTGACTTTTTTACAGCGGCCTGGCCGAGCGATGCCGCCAAACTATCGGCCGACCACCTGGCTTCGACCAATGCCTATATTTCCAGCCTGGCCGGGTCGACCGGCTCGGTCCCGGATGAAGAAAATACTTTGCTTGCCCCGGCGCTTGATATTCTGAACTGCGCGGTGACGATCCAGTGAGATCCTCACCCCTTTTACCCCTAACCCCTTTTTCCCCTTCCCCCTTAATAAGGGGGAAGGGGATAGGGGATAGGGGTAAAGCAAGGGAATTGGTATGGTGGATTTTTCTGTCAGGATTGTCTGGCCTTGTGCTGGCGCTCGCCTTCCCGAAATACAACCTCTGGTGGCTGGCCTGGGTCGCGCTTGTTCCATTCTTCTACGCCCTGAATAAAGCACCTGACCGGCGAGGGGCGCTAGCCTGCGGCTTGAGCTTCGGACTGGTGTTCTTTGGCCTGAACCTCTTCTGGATAACTTCCCTCTTCCGTTTCGGCGGGTGGTGGGTAGTGTTTGGTTGGTTGGGCCTGGCCCTTTTTCAATCTTTCTTTATTCTATTGTTCGCCTTGATTCCTCGGTCCCCCATCCCTCGTGCCATCAGCTTGGCGTTCAGTTGGGTAGCGGTCGAATGGCTGCGCGGCCTCGGCCCTTTTGGCGTGACGGCCGGCGTTGTCGGCTATAGCCAGGCGGACTTTTTACCGTTCATCCAGATCGCCTCGCTGGTTACGGTGTATGGGGTTAGTTTTGTGGTGGTGTTGTTCAATGCGGCTTTGGCGGATGTAGGGACAGCCTTTATGGCTGTCCGAGAGAAACGGACAGGGATAAACCCTGTCCCTACAATGCTTTTTGTTTTTCTTCTGGTTGCCGTTTGTTTGGCATATGGTTACTCCACAATTAGTCATTCGTCATTAGTCATTCGTAATTTCCCCAAGCTTGCCCTCATCCAGCCCAATGTTGACCAGATGGACAAGATGAACCCGGCGCTGGTCATGAAGATCTTTGACCTTCAGGAAAATATGACCCGGCAGGCCGCGACCCTGGAACCGGAGATCATCATTTGGCCCGAGACAGCGGTTTTTACTTATATACTCCAGGATGGGCGGACCTTGCCGCGCCTGCAAGCGCTGGCCAGGGAGACGCAGGCCTGGTTGGTGATAGGGACGCCGTTTTTTGAGAATGGCCGGGCTTATAACTCGCTGGTTTCGTTCTCTCCTTTGGGCGAGGTCGTCTCCCGCTATGACAAGGAACATCCGGTCCCGTTTGGCGAGTACTTGCCTTTCCGGCCGCTCCTTTATCCCCTGTTGCGGGGGACAGGTTATTTTGACAACGATTTCTGGCCGGGGAAAGAGGTCCGGCTGATCGAAGCGGCCGGGCGGAAGTTCGCGGCGGCGATCTGTTTTGAATCGACTTTTCCCGGATTGATCAAGGAGCGGGTTAGGCGGGGCGGTGACATTATCCTGACGGTGACCAATGACGGTTGGTTCGGTGATTCCGATGCCGCTTATCAGCATCTTCAAAATGGGATCTTGCGGGCGGTGGAAAACCGGCGTTATTTCGTCCAGGTGGGAAATACTGGCTTTTCGGCGGTGATCGATCCTTACGGGCGGGTAGTGCGGCGAGCGCGGTTAAACTCGCGGGAGACGCTCTTTTTTAGCTTGCCTATTAAATAGGCATTCGCTATAATGAAAGTCGCCAAAAATAATAGGAGGCCAAACATGACAATCAACGCGGCCGGTAAGGAAATTCTTCAGAGGGTCAAGAAGGCGGAAGTTAAGTTCATCTTACTGCAGTTCACCGATATCCTGGGGATGATGAAATGCGTCACTATCCCGGCTTCGCGGCTGGAGGACGTTCTCGATAAAGGGATCTGGTTCGACGGCTCTTCGATCGAAGGTTTTACCCGGATCGCCGAATCCGACATGTTCCTCAAGCCCGATGTAGCGACCTATCAGCTTATCCCCTGGAAACTGGAAGGGAAAAAGTCGGCCCGCCTGATCTGCGACGTCTACACTCCCGATGGCCAACCGTTCGAAGGGGATCCCCGGTCGATCCTGAAAAGAGCCTTGGCCGAAGCCAACAAAATGGGTTATCACTTCAATACCGGCCCCGAGGTCGAGTTCTACCTCTTCAAGAAAGAGGATGGCCGGATCACTACCGCTCCGCACGATATCGGCGGCTATTTCGACTACCCGGCGCGCGATTTTGCCTCGGAAGTGCGCGAAGATATGATCTTTGCCCTGGAAGCGATGGGGATGGAAGTGGAGATGTCGCACCACGAGGTCGGTCCCGGCCAGCACGAGATCGCGGTCCGCTATTCCAACGCCCTCACTTCGGCCGACAATACCGTGACGCTGAAATACGTCATCAAATCGATCGCCGCCCAGCACGGGTTGTACGCTTCCTTTATGCCTAAGCCCTTGTTCGGCCAGGCGGGGAGCGGGATGCATGTTCACCAGTCATTGTTTGACAAGAAGGGGAAGAGCGCCTTTTTCGACGCCAAAGATAAATACAAGTTGTCCGAGGTCGCCTATAGTTATCTGGCCGGCCAGTTGGCCCACGCCCGGGCGCTGACGGCGGTCGTCGCCCCGACGGTCAACTCTTATAAGCGCCTGGTTTCTGGCTATGAAGCGCCGGTCTATATCTGCTGGGGGCAGGTCAACCGGTCAGCTCTCATCAGGATCCCGCGCTACTCGCCGGGCCGTGAGCTTTCCACTCGGATGGAGCTGCGCTGTCCCGATCCGGCCTGCAACCCGTATCTCGCCTTTGCCGCGATGTTGATGTGCGGCCTGGATGGGGTCAAGCGGGGGCTCAAGCCGCCGAAGCCGGTCGAAGAGAACGTTTACCACCTCGATCCGGCCCGGTTAAAAGAACTGAAGATCGAGATGCTGCCGTTCTCGATCAAGCGGGCGGTCGAAGAGCTGAAGAATGACGAGGTGATCAAAGCCGCCCTCGGCAAGCACACCTTCGAGAGCTTCTATAACGCCAAGATCAGCGAATTTGACGACTACCGGATGCGGATCACCCCGTGGGAGATCGAGAAATACTTGGAAGCGCTATAAGATCAGCTTCCCCTCACCTCATCTTTACCAAATCAAAGACCCCTCTCCCTTAGGGAGAGGGGTCTAAGCTTAACGCAGCTCGGGTGAGGGGTGTCTACCTACACCAACCCTTGAGCGTACATCGACTTGGCGACCTTGGTGAAACCGGCGATGTTGGCGCCGATGACCAGGTTCCCCGGCTTGCCGTACTCGATCGAAGCCGCTTTAGACTGCTTGTAGATATCCTTCATGATCCGGTTGAGGTACTTGTCGGTCTCCTCAAACGTCCAGGAGAGGCGCTGGCTGTTCTGGGTCATTTCCAACCCAGAGGTGGCTACGCCGCCGGCATTGGCCGCTTTGGCCGGGCCGAAGCCGACTTTAGCTGCCTGGAAGACCTTGATAGCGTCGGGGGTGGAGGGCATGTTGGCCCCTTCCGCGACCGCCCAAACACCGTTCTCCACCAATTTCTCGGCCGACTTCTTGTCGATCTCGTTCTGGGTGGCGTTGGGGAGGGCGAGGTCGCATTTCACTTTCCAGATATTGTCGCAACCTTCCTCGTAAACCGCCTTCGGGTGGAACTTGAGGTAATCCTTGATCCTTTTGCGCTCCACTTCCTTGAGCTGTTTGACGGTCTTGAGGTCGATCCCGTCCTTGTCATAGATATAGCCGTTGGAGTCGGACATAGCGACGACTTTCGCCCCCAGCTCCTGGCACTTCTGCGCGGCGTAGATCGAGACGTTCCCCGAGCCGGAGCTGACGACGGTCGAACCTTTGATCTCCTTACCCATGTCTTTCAGCATTTCGAGCAGGAAGTAGATCAGGCCGTAGCCGGTCGCCTCGGTCCGGACCAGTGAGCCGCCCCATTCGAGACCCTTGCCGGTCAGGACCCCGGTAAACTCGTTGCGGATCCGCTTGTACTGGCCGAACATGTAGCCTATTTCGCGTCCGCCGACGCCGATATCACCGGCCGGCACGTCGGTATCCGGGCCGATATATTTGCAAAGTTCGGTCATAAAGCTCTGGCAGAAGCGCATTACTTCAGTGTCCGATTTACCCTTGGGATCGAAGTCGGAACCCCCTTTGCCGCCGCCCATCGGCAGGGTGGTGAGGGCGTTCTTGAAGATCTGTTCGAAGCCCAAGAATTTAATGATGCCGATGTAGACCGAGGGGTGGAAGCGGAGCCCGCCTTTGTAAGGGCCGATCGCGCTGTTGAATTCGATGCGGAAACCGCGATTGACGTGGACTTCTCCTTTATCGTCCTGCCACGGCACGCGGAAAATGATCTGGCGTTCCGGTTCGACGACCCGTTCGAGGATCCTGGCTTCCTTGAACTCGGGGTGTTTCTCGATGACCGGAGCAACCGACTCTAATACTTCCTGGACCGCCTGGTGGAACTCCGGCTCGTTCGGATTACGCTTGATAACTTCGTCTAAAACTTTCCGTACCATGATAATTGGGCCCTCCTGTTGGTGTTTTGGGACTGGGACAGAGTTAACCGCGGCACCCCCTTATGGCTGGAAATTATTTAAAACAGTGTTAGAATTATACGGCAAGGTATTGCCGTATGTCAAGGATTGTCCGGCCCCTAACCCCGCTAATCCGTTCCGTCAGTCAACGTCTTTACCCCTATCCCCCATCCCCTTCCCCCTTATTAAGGGGGAAGGGGAGAAGAGGGGTTAGGGGTAAAAGCGTCAGGAGGGAGGTGGTAAAAGCGCCAGCCATGATATAATTTAATTATGAAAGAGATCGAGCGCCGGAATAAGATGATCCTCAAGCTGATCGCCGAGGCGAAGACGCCGATTGGCTCGGTCGAGCTGGCGGCCAAGCTGAAAGAGTTTGGCCTGGAAGTGCCGGAGCGGACCGTCCGCTACTATTTAAAGAGCCTGGGGGACCAGGGGTTGGTCAAGATTTTTTGGAAAGAGGGGCGGATGATCACCAGCAAAGGGCGGGAAGAGTTAAGCAACGCCCATGTTTCGGAAAAGATCGGCCTGGTCAGTTCCCGGATCGAATCGCTCGCTTACCAGATGGACTTTGACATCCACACCCGGAAAGGGAGGGTCATTCTCAACGTCTCCCTCTTCAACGCCCGTGAATTCAAGAAAGCGATCGAGCTGATGAAACCGGTCTTTGAGAATAAGTTAAGCATGGGTGAACTTGTTCTGGTCGTGGAAGCGGGGGAAGAGATCGGCGGGATCATCGTCCCGCCCGGCAAGGTTGGCTTTGGAACCCTCTGTACTATCAACCTCAACGGCATCTTGCTGAAGCACGCTATCCCGGTCGTCTCCCGGTTCGGCGGGATGCTCCAGATCGAAGAGGGGCGCCCTCTTCGTTTTACCGACATAATTGACTACTCCGGTTCAACGCTTGACCCGCACGAGATCTTTCTCAAGAGCCAGATGACGAGCGTCAACGAAGCGATCCACGGCGCCGGCAAGGTCCTGGCTGGCTTCCGCGAGATACCGGCCGCCTCGCGCGATGAAGCGGAGGCGACCTTGCGGCGGATCGAAGCGGCCGGTTTGGGGACCGCCCTGGTCCTCGGTAAATCGGGACAGACCGTTCTCGGCATGCCGGTGGCGGTCGAGCGGGTCGGCTTGGTTGTCGCCGGCGGGCTGAACCCGGTGGCAGCGGCGGAAGAGGCGGGACTCGAGACTGAAAGCCGAGCGCTTGTTTCCCTGATCGACCACTCGGCCTTAATTAATTACCGCGACCTATGATCGACCTCGCCAGTACCGGCATTAAAGGGCTTGATAAGATCCTCCAGGGATTAAAGCTGGGGGATAACGTCGTTTGGCAGGTTGATTCGATCGACGATTACCGTCACTTTGTCGCTCCCTACCTGGTGCGGGCTAAGGCTGACGGCAAGAACATCGTCTATATCCGCTTTGCCCAGCATCCTCCTTTGGTCGAGAACGACCCGCAGATCAAGACTTACCAGCTAAGCGCCTTGACCGGCTTTGAGTCTTTCTCCAAACAGGTCCACGACATCATTACGGCCGAAGGGGAAGGTGCTTTTTACCTCTTCGACTGCCTCTCCGACCTGTTATCGGCCTGGGCGACCGATCTGATGATCGGTAACTTTTTCCTGGTCACCTGTCCTTATCTCTTTAAGTTAAGGACGATCGCCTATTTCGCTCTCCTCCGCAATTATCACTCCTTCAAGACGATCGCCCGGATCCGCGAAACGACCCAGCTTCTCCTCGACATCTATGACCTGGACGGGCGCTTCTACGTTCACCCGCTCAAGGTCTGGGACCGCTATTCCCCGACGATGTTCTTGCCCCATCAGGAAGAAGGGGAGAACTATTTCCCGCTGACCAACAGCGTTGACGTAACCAAGCTTTTCACTTACATGTCGGACAAGGGGGCGGAGAGTGCCAACCGGAACCTTGATAACTGGGACCGTCTTTTCCTCCGGGCCGAAGAGATCGCCCGGGAGGGTGAACTGGGGGGAGAACGGGAGGCGATGGCCGACCAACTCTGCCGGATCATGCTCGGCCGGGAGCCGCGGATGATGGCGCTGGTCAAGCGCTACTTTACCCTCGAGGACCTGATCGAGATCAAGTCGAAGATGATCGGGAGCGGTTTTATCGGCGGCAAGGCGCTCGGCATGCTTCTAGCCCGGAAGATCCTCCAGCCGGAGTGGCAGGAGAAACTGGAGCCGCATGATTCTTTCTATATCGGCTCCGACGTCTTCTATACATATATAGTCCAGAACGGCTGGTGGAACCTCTGGCTGGAACAGAAAACTGATGCCGGCTACTTTGCCAAAGCGTCCGACCTCAAGGAGAAGCTTTTGAGCGGTTCCTTTCCCGACGAGATCAAAGAGCAATTTAACGGGATGCTCGAGTATTTCGGCCAATCACCGATCATTGTCCGCTCTTCCTCGCTCCTGGAAGACGGCTTCGGCAACGCTTTTGCCGGGAAATACGAGAGTTTGTTCTGCGTCAACCAGGGAACGCCCGAGGTCCGCTACACCAATTACGAAAATACGGTCAAGCGGGTCTTTGCCAGCACAATGAACGAAGACGCGCTGACCTACCGGCGCCAGCGCGGGCTTGGCCAGCAGGACGAACAGATGGCCTTGCTGGTGATGCGGGTCTCCGGCAACCAGTACCGGCAAAGTTTCCTTCCCTACCTGGCCGGGGTCGGTGTTTCTTATAACACCTTTGTCTGGCACGAGAATATGGACGCCAAAGCGGGGATGCTCCGCCTGGTCTTTGGCCTCGGGACGCGGGCCGTCAACCGGGTGGAGGGTGACTATCCGCGGATCGTCGCTCTGGACGCCCCATTGCTTAAACCGTATGGGATGGAAGATAACAAAAAGTTCTCCCAGCACGATGTCGACCTCTTAAATATTGTCACCAATGAGCTCGAAAGTGCCGAGTTGAACCAGCTTTTACGGGATGAGCCGGGGTTGAAGGTGGAGCGGGTTGGGAAAAGGGGACTAGGGACCGGGGGGGAGGGTTGGGTCTTGACCTTTGATGAGTTCCTGGCAAAAACCGGTTTTACTAAAGACATGAGCGGGATCCTGAAACTTTTGGAAACGACCTACCAGTATCCGGTCGATGTTGAGTTCACCGTCAACTTTACGGCCGAAGGGGAAGCGAAGATCAATCTTCTCCAATGCCGCCCGCTCCAGGCGAAGGGTGAGACCGGCCAGGTCAAGCTCCCGGACAAGCTCGATCCGAAAAAGACCTTTTTCTCGGCCCACGGCAGTTTCATGGGTGGGAGCGTTAACCAGCCGATCACCCGCTTGATTTACGTCGACCCGGCCGCTTACCGCGAGCTCCTCTTCCAGAAAAAGTTCTCCGTGGCCCGCCTGATCGGCCGGCTGAACCGGCTCGGCGGGGGACGGGAGAAACAACCGACTATGCTGATCGGCCCGGGACGCTGGGGGACGCGTGACGCGACGCTCGGTGTTCCGGTCAGCTTTGCCGAGATCAATAACTTTGCCGCCCTGGTCGAGACGGCGGACAAAGTAAGCGGCTTTATGCCGGAACTCTCTTTCGGTTCCCACTTTTTCCTCGACCTGGTCGAAGGGAATATCTTCTATGTCGCCCTTTTTCCGGAGAATGAAGGGGTTCTTTTCAACCGCGGCTGGTTGGCCAAAGAGAAGAATATCCTAGCGGAACTTTTGCCGGACGCGGCCGAACTGGCCAAGGTGGTCAAAGTCTTCGACTTGAGCAAAAAACCGCTCCGCCTCCTTTCCGATGTCGCCAGCCAAAAAGTCATCTGTGAATTATAAACTACTGGAGAAGTGCGTTCTTTGCGGTCATCGCTGCGGCGTCAACGAATTCCTCATGGGTGCCTCTAATCTGCCGACGATGGATGTAGGAGGGCTTTCGCTCATTCTTAGTCTTGGCCTAATTTAGGGTCACTTTAATCAATCAAGAAACATATGAACCCTAGGGGGTTATGGGCATAAATCCTGCAAAATCAACTTTTGCCCCTGTTGAAGCATTAACCGCTGTTACGTTACAGGGCGGGGTGGTTGGAGTGGAACAAGCCTTCATTTCGTCGTAAGTGCTAAATTCAGTTGCTCCAACTTCGGGACCAGATTTTTTCTCAAAATAATTACCCTGGGCCTCTATAGCTTCCGAGGATTCACTGGAGATTGAATAACATAAGTTTACCTGAGATAAATTGCATTGATTATCGAATTTATTTCCTCCCGGGATAGCCTTTGTGCCTAAATCTGGATAGGCATGATGAAACACATAGACGCCGCTGCTGTTAAAAATATTATTTCTGAGCGTTGGGTGAGAACCATCTCTAGAAATGGCAAATCCAACAAAGGCCGGGAAAACGCTCCCTGTTAACAGGCCGCCGGAATCATCCATATAAAAAATCTTTTTTATTTCATTTTTTCCAAAGGTCGGCGCGGCATTATCAATAACCCAGGTATAAGACAATTCGCTTGAAGATATTATTGGCTGGGAGCTCTTGGTAACAAGCAGGGAATTGATTCTGCTGTTTTCTACAAAAGCCTGGCCCGCCTCTAATTGCAAAGCGGCAAAAGAAGGATCGCCCGTAGAAAGCTCATCTGCGATTGTAACATCAGAGATATGGCTCTGATCCGATGCTTTTAAAATGTAGTCACCCATCACAAAAGACCCGATGGGAGGAAGTGGGTTTGTTTTGTTGTTAATAATTGTTTGACCTTTTCCTGATCCAATAAGCTTGACGCAGTATTTTAATGTCTGCTGATAAGTTGGATATGTTCCTTCTGCAACATTAATTATATCTCCGGGCTCTGAAGCGATTATTGCTTCTGGTAGTGTTGGATGGTCGGTGCTTGGAACATTAATATATTTTCCGACAGGACAGTTTGATTGCACGTCTGAAGGGGCGTCTATTGGGGCATCTGATTTATTGTCTCCGATAACGTCGGGTATGTCGGCATCTAAGGCCGTATCCTTCCCGGTATCTAATATGGCAATATCAGGCGCGACATCATGTTCCGCCTTCCCGGCGTCTTGTGCAGGGATTCCAGCGTCAAGGTTTGGGTTTTGATAAACAGTTTCATATTCGACTTTCCCCCCGCAGGCGCTGGCCGCGAAGGTTAGCGCTGCTATTCCCATCCATCGGCCTAATCTGTTAATCTTGCGCGGCGACGTTCGATCCGCCAAGCGCGTCATTTGCCTGCCTGCCGAAACAATTGGTTTGGAAACATTCTTAAAATTAATCATTTATTTTCCCCTCGAGATTAGTTTTTTGTTATTAGGGACAATTCTTTTGATATTTTATCCAATCGATGATAACTGATACCGGTTGTTGGTAAACGAACGTTCCCCCCGGCCAGCCGGGGTAACTACTTGCCCAGAAATTAGTCATTATTTTGGCTGGAGGCAGTGGCGCGCCAGAGAGGTCCGCCGAATAAGAAGCTTCTCCATTGATATACCAGGTTATCATTGGCTGTGTCAACTTGAATCCGTAATTGTTAAAACTGGTTGACGGGTCAAAGTTGAGGGTTATCTTCTTTTGATTTCCGTAGTCGTTTCCGGCAGCGTAAAAATTGAATTGAATGTCGTTGGTATCAGCAATGAATTCAATGTCGTGCTCATAATGAGTAGCTGTGCCTGCTTGGCCGGCATAAGTAAAAAGCGTTCCGCCAACTAATCCCGGCCCTTTAACCGTTTGCAGGCTGAACTCAAAACAACCGTAAGTGAAAATTTCATTAATGGTCCGGTATTCGGCGGATGCGAGGGGAAAACCATCGCATCCGGCGGGACAGCCGACGTCATCCAGGGTAAGCCATAAATAGCCGTTGGAAAAAGTTCCGTTATCGGGTTGCCAGGTATTATTAAAGATTCCATAGTTAGACCAGTTGGAAAATTCCCAGTCGTTGCTTGGCCCATCCATCTCGGCGTCAAGGTCTGGTATTCCTTTGATAAGCACTCCATTTCCTCCGGTTCCTGCCGTCCCAGCCATGCCGCTTACCCCTCCGGTTCCAGCCGCTCCAGCCATGCCGCTTACTCCTCCGGTTCCAGCCACTCCGCCCGTGCCGCTTACCCCTGCGGTTCCAGCCACTCCGCCCGTGCCGCTTACCCCTGCGGTTCCAGCCACTCCGCCCGTGCCGCTTACTCCTGCGGTTCCAGCCACTCCGCCCGTGCCGCTTACTCCTGCGGTTCCAGCCACTCCGGCCGTGCCGCTTACCCCTCCGGTTCCAGCCGCACCGCCCATGCCGCTTACTCCTCCGGTTCCTGCAATCCCTCCGACTCCATTTATTTCCGGTCCTTCTGACTCAGATGAACAACCTAAAGATAGTAAAGCGCTAGAAATAGTTATAATTCCTCCTAATCTTTTCATGAACTGACCAACATGCGCGAAATTGTGCGATGCAGCTCTATTTCTATCAACTACCAATCGTGTCGTTTGCCTGCCTGCCGAAACCATTGGGCTGGGAACACTTCTGGAAATATTTTTAAAAGTAATCATTATATTCCTCTATTATTTATTTCTCCTGACAAGTTATTATCACCCGCTTTTCAGAGGGATTTCAGGGTATTAGTATGTTGGTTTTAGGAAGGCCGCCAGACAGCCTACAGTGTGGATAAATTTCTGATGGGGAGCTCAAATCTGCCGGTCATCGGGAAGTTTGTGGGTAAAGCAGCCAAGATATGTGTTATGAGGGTGCGTTGTGAGTTCCAAATGAACTGAATACTTGCCCTCTCTCTTCTTACCAGCGACAGTTAATTCTACTATAATATTGATATGAATTTAATTTCTTTGGCCAATTGTCTGCTTTGCGGGCATCGGTGTGGCGTGAATAGGTACCAGGGACCAGGTACCAGGTGCCAGGCGGGGATTAAGCCGATAGTTTCCTCTTATTGTCTCCATCATGGCGAGGAACCGATGATCTCCGGGACGCGTGGTTCCGGGACGATCTTTTTCGCCAACTGTTGTCTTAAGTGTGTCTATTGCCAGAATTATGAAATCAGCCAACAAGGGACAAGGGACCAGGGGCCAGGTACCAGGGGGGAAGAAGTTGAGGCGGAGAGGTTAGCGGAGATCATGCTCGAGCTCCAGGCCAAAGGGGCCCACAACATCAACCTCGTTTCGCCGACCCATTATGCGTTGCAAATAGCCGATGCCTTGAAGTTAGCCAGGGAGCAAGGTTTAAAACTGCCGGTCGTTTATAATACCGGAGGATACGATAGCCTTGAATTGCTGAGCGAGCTGGAGGGGTTGATCGATGTCTATCTCCCCGACTTCAAGTATTTTAGTGAAGGCTCGGCCCAAAAATATTCTGGGGCGGGTAATTACCCCAAAATAGCCAGGGCAGGGATCGCCGAAATGTTCCGCCAGGTCGGCAATATTAAGTTGAATGATGAAGGGGTGGCGCGCTCCGGTCTGCTGGTTAGACATCTTGTCCTGCCGGACAACTTGGCCGGGACAGATGCGGTCCTCAAATGGCTGGCGGCGCTCTCCCCGGAGATCCGGATCAGCTTAATGGCCCAATATAGCCCACAACATCGGGCGGCGGAATTCCCGGAGTTGGCCAGGCGTTTGCGGCCGGAAGAATACCGGCAGGCCGTGGCGGAGGCGGAAAAACTGGGGTTGCGGAATGTTTATGTCCAGGAACTGGCGAGCAGTGAAACTTTTCTCCCCGATTTTAACCAGGCCGACCCTTTCGCCGGATAATTACTGGGTTTACTGCGGCTGGAGAACTAAATAAGCCTGGTCCTGTTTGGAATGGAGAAAGTAGGCGCGGTCGGAGTCAAAGCCGTTGAGGACCCGGATCGGCTTTTCGTGGCGGTAGATCTTCTTGATGGCGGCGGAATTGGCGAACGATCGTGTCCCATCCCTGAACTGGACGGCAAAAAGGGAGGAGACCAGCGATGAGGTAACGCCGCCGCGGCTATCCTTGGCGCTGACAAAGTACATCACTTCCGGTCGGAGCAACTTTTCCGGTATGGAAAAATAACTGATGTTCTTTTCCTGGTGAGGACGTATTTCCAACCACTTTTTAGTTGTCCATTGCTGGGGCCCGCCCAGGGTGTAGTAGAGCCGGACGCTGGTGACCGGGCTGGCGGCCGAAACTTTGACCGGGACGACTATCCGGTTGTTCCCTTTCTGGAAGGGGGTCAAGACCTCGATCGTCGGGAAAGAGCCCCCGCGCTTGAGCCGCTGGTCGAGCCAGGCAAAGGCGGGGTCCTGGGCGGAGGCGAGGAAGCGGTGGCGGAGGTTCGGGATCAGATAATAATTTTTCTTGGCCGTGACCTCCTCGTAGCTTTTCTGGAAAGTGGGCAGGTAATAACAGTGGTCGTTGGTCCCGGTGATAAAGAGGATCGGGGCGTGCTGGGTTGCCAGGAAGTTCTTCGGGTCGAGATAGGCCATCCAGATCTCCTTGTCGAGCGCCGGCATGGCGTTGAACCAATCTTCCCAGGTGCACCCTTCGGGGATATAGCCGGCGCCAAAAACGTTGACCGCCGCCCGCAAGCGGCTATCCTGGCCGTTGGTCAGCAGAGTTAGTACCCCGCCCCAGGAAAGACCGACCATCCCGATCCGCTGCGGATTGACTTCCTGGCGCTGGGTAAGGAAAGTTATCCCGTTGCGCGCGGCCGCGACTGCGTAGACCAAGTAGTTATGGGAAGGGTCGGGTTGGGTCCGAAGAAGATTGGCGACGATCATGTCCGGCCCGGTCGAGCGGGAACCGGGGCGGTTCTCACCTTTGCCCGGCAGGTCGATCGAGAGGACGGCGTAACCGTGCCGCGCCCAGCTGATCGAGCGGGGGAGCGAGGCGGTCCCGCCGCCGCCGTGGCTCAAGAGGATCGCCGGTAATTTCCCCCGGTGATATTTGGGATAAGCGAAATAACCGAAAATACGGGTCGGCTGGCGGAGATATGGGCGGCTGTAGTAGTAGACTTCTTCGACCTTGATGTTGCCGCGGAGATAGCTCTTGTTTATCTCGTAGCGGACCTCGCCGGTCGGGACGTCCCAGAGCTGTTGCTGCTCTTCGGAGCTGAAGGCGCATGCCGTGGCAGCGAGGAGCGCTAAGAGGATAGCCGGTATAATTACTTTTCGCATGTGCGTGCTATAATTATAGCATATGAAATATTCCGCGCCGCGCGGCACCAAGGATATCCTCCCCGAACAGGCCGCCAGCTGGCAATTTATCGAGTCGGTCTGCCGGGAAACCTTTGCTTTGTACGATTATCAGGAGATCCGCACCCCCATTTTTGAGTCGACCGAGCTTTTCGCCCGCTCGATCGGCGCCACGACCGATATCGTCAGCAAAGAGATGTACACTTTCAGCGATCGCAAGGGCCGGAGCTTAACTTTGCGGCCGGAAGCGACCGCCGCGGTCGTCCGGGCCGGCCTGGAAAACAACTTGATCAACCAGGATAACCTCCTCAAGCTTTATTATCTCGGCCCGATGTTCCGTTATGAACGTCCCCAGGCGGGCCGCCAGCGGCAATTCCACCAGGCGGGGGTAGAGGTCTTTGGCTCGGCCGACCCGGCGCTTGACGCCGAAGTCATTCAGCTGGCCGTTAAGCTTTTTGCCCGGCTCGGTCTGCCCGGACTTGAGGTCGATATCAATTCGGTCGGCTGTGATAAATGCCAGCCGGCTTTCCGCGACGCTATCCGCGACTATTTTCAGAAACACGTCCAGGATATGTGCGCGGATTGCCAGGAGAGATTGGCGACTAACCCGCTCCGGATACTCGATTGCAAGGGAGCGCACTGCCAGAAATACATTGAGAAAGCGCCGGCGGCCATTGACCACCTCGATGCTGACTGTAAAACCCACTTTGAGCAGGTCGTCGGTTGGTTAGATCGTTTGGGCGTTAAATATAAAATAAATAACCGCTTGGTCCGCGGCTTGGATTATTACACCCGGACCGCCTTTGAGATCATTTCCAAACAGTTGGGGGCGCAAAACGCCGTCTGCGGCGGCGGCCGTTACGATAAACTGGTCGAAGAATTAGGCGGTAAGGCCACTCCGGCGATCGGGTTTGCGCTCGGAATGGAAAGGGTGGTGGAAATACTTAAATCCAAAATCCTAAATCCTAAATCTGAACAAGGAATTCATTTATTTATTGCTACGCTGGGAGACGAAGCGAAGCAGTTGGGCGTCAAGCTGGCGGCTGAAGCGAGAGAGAAGGGGATCAGCGCCGACACGGATTATCTTGGCAAGTCATTGAAAGCCCAGATGAAGACGGCCGACCGGCTCCGCGCGCGATTTGTTTTCATCATTGGCGAGAATGAGATCGAAAAACGGGCCGCTCTCCTCAAAGATATGGCAACGGCCGAGCAGACCGAGATCAAATTCGAGGAGCTTTTGGGTGAAAGCAGCCCTCTTTTATCACCCCGAAACTGACGGGCGGGTCCGCTGCGAGCTCTGCCCTCACACTTGCCTGATCGCTGACGGGCGGCGCGGGATCTGCGGGGTGCGCGAGAACCGGCAGGGTACCCTCTACAGTTTAGTTTACGGCAAAGTTGTCGCCTCGCACGTTGACCCGATCGAGAAAAAACCGCTCTTCCATTTCCTCCCCGGTTCCTACACTTATTCCCTGGCCACGGTCGGCTGTAACTTTAAATGCCCTTTCTGCCAGAACTACCAGATCTCCCAGGTGGATAAAGAACTGCCGACGATCTACGGGAACGACATGACCCCGGGGGAGATCGTCGCGGCCGCCCTGGAGCGCGAATGCCGGAGCATCTCCTACACTTATACCGAGCCGACCGTCTATTTTGAGTTTGCCTACGATTGCGCCAAGTTGGCGAGCGAGCGGGGGTTGAAGAATATCTTTGTGACCAACGGCTACACCAGCCTGGCGGCGCTGGAGGAGATCAAGCCGTATCTCGACGCGGCTAATGTCGACCTCAAGTCGTTCCGGGAGAATTTCTACCACAAGTATTGCGGGGCGAAACTGTCGGCCGTCCTGGCCAGCTTAAAATATTATAAACAGAATGGGGTCTGGCTGGAGGTGACGACCCTCCTCATCCCGGGCTTGAACGATTCGCGGGAAGAACTGGCCGAGATCGCCAATTTTATCAAAGGCGATCTGGGGGCGGAGACCCCCTGGCATGTTTCCGCTTTTTCCCCTACATATAAGATGCTCGACCGGCCGGCGACTCCGCCGGAGACTTTGACCCTGGCCAGGGAGATCGGGCAGAAGGCCGGGTTGAAATATGTTTATTCTGGGAATATTCCGATCAAGGGGGCGGAGAACACTTATTGCCCCAAATGCGGCGCCACGGTCATCCAGCGGGCCGGCTTTCAGGTGTTGAAGAACGAACTGAAGGGGATGGGGTGCGGGGGGTGTGGCGAAGGGATTAGCGGTGTCTGGAGTTAAGGATGAAAACCGTCCAGCTTATAACCTTCCAGCTTGAACATTTTGTAGTTGTTCGTTATGTAATCTTCGACTAGATACATCTTCAGATCAGATAGTTCACTTGTTTTCGTAAAATGTTTGTTGGCCTGCTCCCGGAAAACTTCATTGTCCGGTCCGTAATAGAGGACCGTTTCACCCTTCTTAAGCTCGGGAATACCCCAGATCTCATATTGTTTCTCTCCCCACGGATGCCCGGTCATCAAAAAACCGGTCGCCAGATAGGTCGGCCGTTTTGTATGGAATTCCAGGAGTGAAGCGGAGACATTTGTTTTGGCAAAAAGCTTGTATTCTGCCGGAACATTCTTGGTCAGTGAATAATTCTTGGCGTAATCTTCCTGGTGGAGAAGAATGGCCGGAGAGACAAAGAATAAGATGAGCAAGATAAGCGAAGTGAACAGGGCGATCCAGGTCAGGAACTTCTTTAAAGATTTCCCGTTCACCAGCAGATAATTTACAGTTAGCGGGAGGGCGGCCAGGTAGCCGACCGACGGCCAATGCGCCCAGATCTTAACTTTCAGGGAGAGGAGGAGGAACAAGCAAAGGACCGGAAAGGAGAGAGCGACCAACAGCTTGGTTGTTTTGTCTCCGTGGCTACTCTGTCGGAAAACAGGGATAAGCGTGAAGATGAGGAACGGGGTGAAATGGACGAGCTGGTCGGCGATAAAGGCGAGCGTGTTGGCTCCCCAGGGGTCGCCGGAAACCTTGCTCCCGTGAAAAGCAAAAGAGACCCAAGCGTGCTGACTGTTCCAGAAGAGGACCGGGGCGAAAAAGAGGAGCGAAATAGCCAGGGCGAGATAAGGCTCTTTCCTTTTTAACCAGAAACGCCCTTCCGGCGCGATCCAAGCATAGAAAAGCAAACAAGGCCAAAAGAGGAACATGGTATATTTGCTGAGATAACCTAAACCGAGAACAACTGCTAGGAAATACCAGTAGTACGCTTTTCCCTCTTTGACGATCTTGAGCGTTAGCCAGAGGGACGTCATCCAGAACAGCGCCAGGGGGAGCTCGACGAACTGCGTCAGCCAGACGACGACGAAGTGGGGGAGGACCTGAAAGAGGAGCGCTGACCAGAAGGCGACTTTCTCATTATAAACTTCTTTAGCCACAAGATAGATAAGCCCGGTGACCAGGGTGGTGATCAACACTGCCCCGAGACGGACCAGGGCGAGGTTTTCTTGCCCCAGAGTGAAAAGATAGTTAATGTAAGCGACCATGGGGGGGTGGTCGACGAAAGAGAGGCTCAAGTGTTTTGACCAGAGCCAGTAATAAGCCTCGTCCGCAGTCAAGGGGAAGAGGATTGCCAGCAAAAAGCGGGCGATAAAAGAGATTATTAGTAATATGTATATGTTCATTACGGTTTTCGGATAGCTTCGGTTAAGGCCAATGTTGAGTAATTGTCTCTAGCCAAAACGACATAGCTGGTTAATTTTAGCTTATTTAAGCTTTCGGTGTCACTAAGCAGGATCGCCTGGCTGTTTACAATGTTTTTTTGCAGCTTATCCCCATCCCAAAAATATTTATCCGCCGGGCCGGCCATGAAGTCGACATAGAAAAGATCGGGGCTGAAGAAGAGTTTCCGGTCAGGCGGGCGGTAGATAAAGAACTTATTCCCCTCGGCGCGGTAGCGGGTGATCGTCTTTGGCCAGTTAAGGTCAGGATTGAAGGCGCGGACGAGGGTTTGGCTGTTCCAGAATAGAACGCTGTAACCGAGCGCGGCCAGGGCGAAGGTGGCGAGCAATTTCCGGCCGTCCGGCCGCCAGAGGAAAAGCTGCAGCGCGGCTAAAGAAGCGACCAGTATCCCGAGCGGGACAAGCGCCGCGCTCAAGTCAAACCCGTCGGCATTTTGCGGCTTGAGGAGGAAGACGACCAGGGTCGCGCTGAAAAGGAATAGGAAAAAGGCGTTCCAGAGGCGAGGAGCAAGGAAACCGCGGCGTTGCTTGAGTAATGAGGCCAGTCTAATCCCGGCCAGGATCGCCAGCGGCGGAACGAAGACGGTAAAGGTTCGCAGGTCGCTCTGGCGGTAGAAGAAGAGGAGAAAGAGAAAGTTGGACCAGAACCAGAGGGAGCAGAAGCTGGAGAGGGAGAGCGTCCGCACCTTTACCCCTAACCCCTCTCTCCCCTTCCCCCTTAATAAGGGGGAAGGGGATGGGGGATAGGGGTTAACAACCTTCACTGACGACAGCCAGAGCGCCGACCAGGGGAAGAGGATCAAGAGGAGAAAGCCGATTATCGAGTAATAGCAGCCGAAGCCGAGGTAGCTGGTGTTGTATTTGCTCTGGATGGTGATCGATCTTAGATAAGGTAGCCATTGCTCGCCGAGCGGGATGGCTTGTAGAGCGAGGACGCCGGCCACAATGAGCAAAAGAAACGAAACGAGTAATGCGTAATGCGTAATGCGTACTTTGAACAGCTTTTCTCTCGCTGGGGGACTAAAAATCAGCAAAAATAATATGGTCAGGGCCGGTAGGATCAGAGCAAAGCCGCTCTTGATCAGAAAACCGGCGGCGAGGGAAAGGGTAAAAGGGATGAGATATGAGGTGTTGTTCCGTTTTAAGAAAGCATAGAGCGAGAGGTGGGCCGTCAGGACAAAGAGCGGAAGAAGAATATCCAGTTTTGGCGCGCGTGAATAGACGACCAGGCCGAGGCTGGTGGCGGTGATGAGGGTGGAATAGAAAGCGACCTTTTTTGCTGCCAAGCGACTTAAGGTGAGATAGAGGATCAGCAGGAGCAGGGTGAAGTAGAGGACATTCGGGATGTGGACGGTCAATTCAGAAACGCCGAGGAGCTTCATCGGCCAGGCGAGGAGCCAGATCCCGAGCGGCGGCTTGTCGAGAAAAGAGGTGCTATCGCCAGGCGAAACGAATTGGGCCAGCCATTGATTATGGATAACGGCGTTCTTGGCGGCCAGGGCGTAGAGAGAAGCATCGTCATTCTGGAGCGGGTTGCGCGGCAAGGTCAGGAAACTGACCAGGATAAAGGTGATGAGGAGCCACCAGAGTGCTTTGTTGGTCAGGGTAATTTACCTCCGAGGTAGCCGGTGCAAATAAAGATCGTTGTCTTGTTCGGCAGGTCGGCATCTTTGTTGAAGAGGCGCTTGTGCGGTTCGATTGAGACAGCGCGAAAGAGCGGCCGCAGTTTCTCGTGAAGGGTCGTTTCGTTCAGGGCGAAATAGATTATATTGTCCCCGCGCCGGATATTGGGCGCTCCCCAGAGGTCGACCTGCCGCAAGCGGCCCGGGGCCATATAGGTTTTGGTTCGGCCGTGGAAAGAGACCAGGCCGATCATCCCCAGGTCGTTAGCCAGATAAAAAGTACGGCCGCTTTTCGGCGCCACCTCTTTAAGATATTGCGGCAATTGCCGGTTGATCGTCTGTTCTTTCCCTTTTAATTCAGCCGGGAGGGGATAATAGAAAAGATAATAAGCGAAAGCGGCGGAGTTAACGGCCAGGGCGAAGAGGAGGGTCGTCACGATCACCCATCTTTTGGCGCGCGGCAGGTCGAGGATGGCCGGTAAGTAAGTGGTCGCGGTCCAGTGCCCGCCGATGTTCATGATCGGACTGATCAGGAGAAAAGGGGTCAGGACGACCCCGGCGAAGAGTTTGAACATTTGCGGTGCCTTTTTGTTAAAGACGAGATAAAGGGTCAGGAGAAAGAGCGGCGGGGTGTAGAGGAGGGGTTGCAGGCCGAAAAAGTTCAGTAAGTTGTCGCCGACCCGGGGCCCGGCCCCCATCTTCCCGCCCCAGTAGAAGAGGGGGGTGAAACCGAGCCGGAGATTCCAGATCAGGACAGGGGAAAAGATCAGCGCGGCCAGCGCGACCGCCAGGTAAGGCTCTTTTTTAGTGAACCAATAACGTTCTTTTTTATTTAGCGCGAGATAGGCGACCGTCGCCAGGAAAAAGAGGGCCATGACGTAATCGCTCAACAGTCCCAGGCCGGCTGCTATCCCAAGCGGATACCAAAGGAGGGCGTTCCGGCGTTTAAGTAGTTTGACCAGTAAATAGAAACTAACTGACCAGAAGAGGAAGAGGAGCATCTGCGGGACAAGGAACATCCCGCCGCCGAAAAAGGTCGGGACCAGGTTAAAGATGATCGCCGCCAGTTCGCCGGCCTGTTTATTGTAAAGCTCCCGCCCGGTCAGGTAGATGATCAGCGAAACCAGCAGGACGAGGCCGATCGCCGTCAGCCGGACGGCCAGTTCACTTGGCCCAAAAAGGGAGGTTAAGATGAAGTTGACGTAGGCGATCATCGGGGGATGGTCGACGTAACTCAAGTCGAGATGCTGTCCCCAGAGCCAGTAATAGGCTTCGTCGCCGATCAACGGGAAATGCGGAGCGACCAGGAGCTTGAAGGCGTTAATGGCGACCAGGAAGATGGCGAAATACATGGTAAAATTATAACATATGGCCAGCGTGCAGAATATCGGGCTAATGGTTACCCGTGACGAAGATGACGTCATCGAAGAGGTCATGAATGTTAATAAGAAGTATTTTGACAAGATATTGGTTCTTGATGGCTCAAGTGATCGGACCGAAGAGATTATCAGGAGCTACGATTGCGTCAAGTATTTCCTAAAAGACAGAGATATTATCGACAAACTCCCCAACCGTAAGTTCCGCGATTATGCCAGGCAATATATCCTCGAAAAAGCCCAAGCCATGTATCCAATTGAAGGCTGGTTCACTATATTACACGGAGATGAAATATGGCACGATGACCCAAACTGGGTGGCGCAGGAGGCAGAAAAGGCGCGCGCCGAAAGAGTCAATTGGTATGGCATGAATTTCTTTCTGCATACTTCGGACAAAGGCAAAGATCTACATTCGATTAAATCGATTCAGGAAAGAATCCTTTGGTATTGCCCAGGCTTTTTGGAGCTCAGATCGTTTAGGAATAAAATAGGCACTCGTTATAACCGGGAGAAACAATTTAATAATATTGTGCCAGAAGGGATCGGCTGGCAAATTTACAAGCATTTTCCGGTTTATAAGCACTATTCTTTTCGCTCTGTTGAGCAAATATTGAAGCGAAAAAAAGTCCAATTCGAGAATGATTATACGACATATCAAAGGATTAGTTCCGCTGATGATTGTTTCATTGATATTTTGCCCGGTTATAAGGTTGCCAGAAAATATGACGGTTCTTTCCACGAGTTTGAGATCAAGGAGCAGGGGACGCTGTTCAGTCGCTGGTTGAGGGGTCGCAAATACATAACTTGGTAATATGAAAATACTGATAGTTAAACTTGGGGCGATCGGGGATGTTTTGCGGACGACCTCGCTTTTGCCGGGGCTGCAAGCGAAATACGCTCCGGTCGAGATCGACTGGCTGACCTCGCGCTCGGGCCAGGAGATCTTGCTCCATAACCGGGCTATTCGTAAAGTATTTACCTGGGAAGAGAAAGAGCCGCTGGGGAGCTACAACCTGGTCATCGGCCTGGAAGACGATATCGAGGCATGCCGGCTGGTCAGTGATCTAAGGTCGAGCCAAAAAGTCGGGGCTTACTACGAGGGGGGACAGATCACCTATACCCCGTCAACCTGGTTTGACATGTCGATCATATCTCGCTTTGGTCTGGACCAGGCTAATAAAATAAAAAAGCAGAACACGAAGACCTACCAGCAGCATATGGCGGAACTGCTGGGGATCAAGGTCTCCCCCTATCTTTTCCAATTGACGCCGGAGGAGATCGAATATGGGCGGGACGTGGTACGGGGGATGGGGTACGGGGCAAAAGAAAAGATCGTTGGGATAAATACCGGGGCCGGCAAGCGCTGGCAGCAGAAGAGCTGGGGGGTTGAACAGACGATAGAATTGGTCAAGCGGGTGAAGAATGAATTAGGCTTTGCTTCCTTGATCCTTGGCGGGAAAGATGAGCGGGAGAGAAATAAGACCATCTCCCGGGAGACCGGGATGCCGGAAGCGGGGGCCCATTCCCTCCGCCAGTTTGCTTCGATCATCAACCGGTGCCGGGTGGTCGTCTCCAGCGACAGTTTGGCGATGCATTTCGCCCTGGCCTTGAAAAAAAGGGTCGTCGTCTTCTTTGGCCCGACCTCGGCGGCAGAAATTGAACTATACGGCCTGGGCTCAAAGGTTGTTCCTGACCTGGATTGTTTGGTTTGCTACAAGAAGAGCTGCGATCTCCACCATAACTGCATGAATAGCCTCTCGGCCGAGAAGATGTTCGCGGCGCTGAAAAAAGAGCTGGCTTAGAGCGTCCGGCTGATCCCGACTCGACTGTTTATAGCACTCGTCGGTTGGACCTGTCCTGATAATAATCAGCCAATGGCCCGATCTCTTTAAACTCCAGGCCGTCATCTTTCAGCGATAGTACCGGAAAAAGCATTGTCAGGCTGGTTAATATGGCCGAGACTTTAACTTTGAGCGAGGTTTTAGTGAAAGCCTGGATGATATTGATGTCATATAAGTGATAGAAAGCGAGCAGGTCTTTAAGCGACATTTTTCTTAATTCATCATCCGGAATATGCCAGAACCGCCAGTCATTTTCTTTCAGGACAGCCATCGTTCGCTTGGCTCTGGGTCCCTCACCCAGGATCAGGATATTAAAGCTTAGCCGGAGGCGGTCCATTTTTTCGTCCGCCTTCGTCAGCGCCCCCTGGCCGCCAAGCAGCTCGGCGATCGCCTCGACCACTTCGGCCGTGCCGATCTCTGTGGTGCACAGGTCGTATGGGCAGGCCGGTGGATTGCAGGGATAGGGGCAGCGGGAGACGGCTTTGATTATTTTATGCCGGTTTGCCCAGGGGGCCCAGCGCCCCGGTTTCTGGAATTTTGAGGTATAAAGAATGACCGAAGGGACCTGGAGGGCTGCGGCCAGATGAGCTGGTCCGGTATTATTAGCGACATAGAGCTGCATCTGGCTTAGCAAGCCGATCAGGTTTTCCAGTGACAGATCGCCCAAGATGATCGCCTGACCGGCGGTCCGGGCGGCGATCGCTTCGAGCAGCGCTTTTTCCTGCGGCCCGCCCAAGACAATGACTTTGGTCTGATATTTTACGGCCACGATATTGATCAAGTCAATGAACCTCTCGATCGCCCACGGTTTATCACTGCCGCTGGTCCCGATGTTAAAAGCGATCAGGGGTTTGCCCTTTAAGCCGTGCGCGGCAATTAGCCTTTGCCCTTCGAGTACGGCGGCCGGGGTGGGGATGACCTTTAATCTGGCCCCGGGCTGGAGCGTGATCCCCAGCGGCGCCAGTAATTCGAAATGATGCTCCACCTCGTGGATCGCCCAGCTGTTGAAGCGCTGGAGCACCGGATAATTATAAAGCCAGCGGTAGAGCAGTCGGCCCTTGTCGCCGATCCGGTAGCGGATGCCGGCGAGAAAAATGATCAGGGCATAGGCGAACTCCCCGCCGAAATTTATCGCCAGGTCGAATTGTTGTTCCTTGATCGTTGCGATCCAGCGCCGATATTGACCCAGGCCGATCGGCCGGCGCTGGCGGATCAAAGGATAGAGGTCGTCCTCGATGATCTCGTCGATGTCCGGGTTGCCCGCGATGACCGGACGGTTGTAGCGGCGCCCCCAGACGGTGATCCTGGCTTGCGGGAATTTCTCCCGGAGGGCGGCGATCGCGGGGGTGGCGGTCACCATATCGCCGATCGCGTCGGGGCGGATCAATAATATTCTTTTGATCGAGGCGAGATCTAAGCCCGGCACTTTTTTATCTTGTCTTCCAGTATTTGATCGATGCGGTCGATCGCCTCATTGCGTTCTTTGTTGCTAAGATCGATATTATTTTTAAGTCGCGCCACTCGTTTATAACTGGTCCCTTTAACGCGGACCTGGTCTTCGAAATCCCAGAGCTGGATGTTGGTTTTAGCCAGGAGGTCGACCAATGAGCCGAGCTCCTTGATCTTAGGCAAGTCGAGTTTGGATGGGGGATTATTATAAAGCTTGACCTTCGGCTCCTTGATAACGACTTGGCCCCGCACGGCCTGTTTCAAGAAAGTCTCAACTTCAGCCGTATAATTGCCGATCTGTTCGTTAATCAAGTGGATAGCTTTCTCGACCTTCCGCGACCGGGTCATCTGCTCCAGATGGTGCAGACGGATCCTTTTGATAATGAGCTTATCAATTATACTGCCGAGTGTTTCTGCCATAGATCAATTATACCTTAGTTGGGCTTTTTACCTAGCATATATTTGGCCAGTTCGGGGGCGACCTTGACGTCGGATTGAAGGTGGGTGGCTAGGGCCCCATTTAGGTAGCCGCTAGTTAGACCGTGTTTTTTCAAATACAGATAGAGGGTGGAATCATCCGGCCCATAACATAGATATTCCTTCATTGGGAACAGACGGAAATTGAGCGGCGAAGCAAGGTGTTCCCCGCTGACCGCGAAGATCCCCCCGGCGACATTGGCCATAAAAGGGGAACTAACGCTATAGTTTTTTCCGTTCCGGCCGACTAAGTTCCGTGGAGGCAGAAAGACATATATCTCCGGGTTGCAGTTATTTTTCCGGTAACGCATGCCAAGCATTCCGACGCCAGGTAAATTCTCGACCGCCTCGGCTAGATAGTCAAAGCTCATCCGGTCGAAGAGAATGTCGGGGTCGATCGACCAGATGGTCCGTGGCAGGGCTTGCGGATCAAGATTATCAGCTAGAAAATCATTGGCGGCTCTGGCTTTGCCGATATTGGCGGGCAACAGCTGGAGGAGGATGTTCGGTTGGCGGATATTCTTCAGATATTCCACGATTTTCTGGTCCGAACAATTGTCTATTACCACTACCTGGAGATCGTCCCGGCCGGCAATGATCGGCAGGAAGCGTTCAAAAAAAAGATAGAAGGCCGATTCGAGGTTGGGGGGCGCTTTGTAAAGAAGGCGGCCATTAGCGGTCACCGACTGGTTGACATAGGTGACGATAATGACCAGATGGCGGCCGCGCAGGTCGAGTTTACCCATGGGCTAATTCTAACCCAAGTTGGGCGCTGATCCGGCCGAGCGCCCCGGGCTCGCCCAGCCGTTCCCGGCCGGTCCGGCCCATTTGCTCCAGACAGGGCGGGTTGTTCAGGAGTTGCCAGATGGCGGCGGCAATATAGCGGGGGTCCCGGCTCTTGACCAGGCAGAGGGCTTCGCCAAGGAGCTGCTTCTGGGCCGTGGCAAATTTCCGGTCGTACTGCGAACCACGGCCATAGAACGAGACGACCGGCAGTCCGCAACCGGCCGCTTGCTCATTGCCGGTACCGGAGAGACCGAGGACCAGGTCGGCGGAGGCGAGGAGTTGGGAGAATTCCTGTTTCTCCATATATCCCGGGACATCGGGCAGTTTGGTCGCGATCGTAAAATGGAACATCGTGTCCGGGTCTTTCAAGGTGATCAATTCAGCTATGACCGCCTCAAAATCTTCCAGGTTCAACTTGGCATCAGCGCGGGTACCGGGCAAGAGGGCGATGGTTGTGGTGATAGCTTCACCCCTATCCCCCGTCCCCTTCCCCCTTATTAAGGGGGAAGGGGAGTGAGGGGTTAGGGGTAGAGCAATACAGTCCATCAGTGGGTTCCCGAGATACTCCGCCTTGAGCCCTTGTTTGTTCAGGTTGTCGGCGGTCAACTGGTCGCGAACGAAGATCCGTTTAGCGTATTTCTTTAACAGCCATTTTTCCCAGGGAGTATAGGTGTAACCGAACCAGCGGTAATAGTCTGATTTATTGACGCCGACAAAGATGAGCGGAGCGCGCACGGCCAGGGCGGCGATGATCGGAACAATGTCGCCGATGGCGACGACCAGGTCGAATTGCCCGCGTAAGCTTTTCAGCAGGCGCAAGTTGCCGTGAGTTGCTCCCAATAGGCCGGACGAGAGATCACGCAGGAGGAACCAGAAGTTGCGCAGGGAAAATCCGCCGCTGGGGAGAGCCTGGCGCCGGCCGATCACCTCGACCGGGAGTCCGGCGAAAGCGCTGCCGGTGCCGACCAAGGGGAGGGCCGTCAGGCCTGCTTTTCCTTTAAGCCGCCGGATCAACTCCGCGGCGACGAGATCTTCGCCGTGGCCGTTAGTGAGAAACAGTATTTTCTTCATATTTAGCCTTGATCTCTCCCTTAAGCGTCAGGAAGAGGATGTCCCGGAATGCGGCCGACCTTGGCCGGTCGAACAAAACAAAGCAGGGAATGGCCAGCAGCATAGCCAGGACCAATAACCAGCGATAGAGCTGGTAAGCCAGCCAACCATAATGCTTGCGGGCAAAGTAGAGCCCGCCGCGCCAACCTTCGACCAGCAGGAGCGGATTGAATTTTTTGATCGTATAACCGCCGTAGTGGATAATCTCGACCTGGGGAAGAAAATAGATCGGCCAGCCGGCTTGCCTGATGCGGAGGCACCAGTCGAGATCGTCATTGGCAAAGAAAAAGTTCTCATCGAGCCCGCCGACCCGGTCGACCACTTCTTTTCTGACCACGAGCGCGGCGCCAACGGCGAAGTCAACCTGGACCGGTTCCTTGGCCAGCCAGAAGCGGCGGCTGAAGGCCCCTCCCTGGCGCTGGACGGTCCCGTCGATATTGAGCAGCTTGGGCGCGGCCGCGCCGGCTGATGGGTGAGTGTCGAGGAAATCGACCAGCTGTTCGATCGCATTGTTTTTGGTGATCGTGTCGGCGTTGAGGAGCATCACATAACGGCCAGTGGCGAGTTTAAGTCCCTGGTTGTTGGCTCGTGAGAAACCGAAGTTGCCCCGGTTGGCTATTACCTTGACCGCGGGGAACTTATTGCGGACGAAAGCGAGCGACTCGTCGGTTGAGCTGTTATCGACCAGGATCACTTCAAAACTAAGCCGGTGGAAACTCTGGTGGAGCGAGGCCAGGCAGTCGGGGAGGTAGCGCAGGTTGTTCCGGCAGACAATGATGACGGAAAGGCCGATCATTTCGGGCGGGCGATCCGGCCGATCTTGTAGAATGTTAAGGCGAAGAGGTGTTCGATATACTGGCGGGTCTCGCGCCAGCCCATCTTGCTCTCGCCGGCCGCCCGCTCGGAGAAGACGATCGGATATTCGGCCACTTTCCCCTGGTGGTTCCCCTTGACCATCAGTTCCAGCCCGACCTTGCAGCCGATCGGGTCGAGCGTTATCCCTTCCAATATCTTTTTATCGAACATGAAAAACCCGGAGGTGAGGTCGGTCACCGGGGTGAGGAAGCGGCCGAGCATCCGCGCCCCCCAGGAGAAGAATTTGCGGTACCAGATCCACTTGGAGGTGCCGCCGCCCTGGACGTGGCGGCTGCCGATGACCAGTAGCGCTTGACCGCTCTTGATCAGTTTATACATCTCGGGGAGCGCTTCCGGCGGGTGGCTCAAGTCGCCGTCCATCACGCAGGCGATAGGGGCGTCGGCCAGACGGATCCCGTCGAGGATAGCCGGGCCGGGGCCGGCCCGTTTGGTCCGGACATAGACGCGGACCGGGAATTTTTTACCTAGATCAGTGGCCAGCTGGGCGGTGCCGTCGGGAGAAGAGTCGTCGACCACGATGATCTCGCCATTGATCCCGTGACTTTTGAGGGACTCAGTGATCCGGATGACCATCAGCTCGATATTCTTGGCTTCATTATAGGTCGGGATGGTTATAGATAGGTCCGGTTTGTTCATGGGGTAATTATATCATTTTCATCCCCTTGAATCCCACGCTCTCTCCCCTCATCGGCAAACTAGTTGCTGCCCTCATCCGATACGCCAAAGATTCGCACCTTCTCCCAAAGGGAGAAGGTGTAAGGCGAAATACCCTCTCCCTCTGGGAGAGGGGGGACACTTTGCGTCAGCGGGTGAGGGGAGTTAAATGACTACAGCCAGCTCCCCCTTTTCTTTAAATATCCGGCCATACTTTTTGATCTTTTTCAGTTCACCTACGGCTGTGAAGAGATAACCTTTCTTTCGGGCCAGGAAAACTTTCACTTCCGCTTCGGTGGAGAGGAATTGGACCGGTTTAACGTTATAGAAAACTACGCTGGGGCGGTTGCCGGTCTCGTAAGCCGCGATTGTTTCGTCCGGTTGGATGACTTTTGCTACCTCGCGACCGAGATATTTGGTCCCTTTATATTCTTCAGCCAGCGGCAAGGCCCAGAAGATCAGGATCAACGCGACCACGGCGGCCATAACAGGCAGGGAGTAGAAAGAAAGTTCATAACGTTTGATCAGAAATAAGATGAGGGCGCAGAAACTGCCGAGAAAGAGGGCCGCCCCTAAAGCAGCCAGGATCGGGAGGAACGCCTGATACTCCATTTGGTAGTTGCTCGTGCCGGCTATGACGAAACCGAGTACAATCAGGATAGATACGACTAATAACGAAATTACAGAGAACAGCATGGCGGAATGGAAACCGCGAAGTTCATTCGCAGGTTTCCATTCTTTCTCAGGTTTCCAATCATCAATAAAGTCAGCCCAGAGCTTCGCGACCATAATGGCGAAAAACGGGAAAAGGGGGAGGAGGTAACTGGGGAGCTTGGTCTTGGCGACCGAAAAGACGAGAAAGGTCGGGATGATGTAAGCCAGGGCCAATAGTTCCGGGTCGTTCCGCCAATTTTTAGCCGAACGCCAGAGGGCGAGTGGGAGGAACTGGGAGTAGGGGGCGAAACCGAGCAGGATCGAGATGAAGTAATAGTAGGGCGGGCCGGTGTGGCCGGCGACGACATTGCCGAAACGGGCGAGGAAGAGGAAACCGAGCGCAAAATCGAGAAAGACCTGGCCATGCAAATAGTATTCCGCGGCGTACCAGGGGAGGCCGATGGCGAGGACGATCAGCAGGCCGGGAATTAAGCGGAGCTCCAGGATCTTTTTCGTTTCCCGCTTGAAGAGGAGGAACAGAAAGATTGCGCAGCCGGGGAGGGCGATGCCGATCAACCCCTTGATGAGAATAGCCAAAGCCATCGGCAGGTACATGGCCAGGTAATAACGGCGATCATTGGTCGTATAACCGGAATAGAACCAAAGTAAGGACAAGGACAAGAACAAGGTGAGGACGATATCGAGCTCGGCGATCCGTGATTGGACCAGGAACTGGAAAGCGGTCATGACGATCAGCCCGGCCAGGAGGCCGACCCGTTCGTTGTAGAATTTTTTGCCGAGAAGATATGTCGTGAGCACGGTCAGCACCCCGGCCAGGGCGGCGGGGAGACGCATCGCCCATTCGTTAAAGCCGATCAGCCAGGAGATCAATGCCACGGCCCAGTAATAGAGTGGCGGCTTGTCGAAGATGACCTGGGCGTTGTAATGGAGCGTTAGCCAGTTGCCCATCTGGACCATATTCTTGACAAATTCGCCATAGGTCGTCTCCGCGGCGTCATAAAGCGAGAAAGAACCCAGTTTAAGAAAATAAAGTACGGCGGATAGAGCGAGGAGGGTGAGCACGGCTTTACCCCTATCCCCCGTCCCCTTCCCCCTTATTAAGGGGGAAGGGGAGTGAGGGGTTAGGGGTGTTTGGTGCGTTGGCAGCCGGTTGATCTTCATTTCCCCTCCAGCATCCGGTTGACCTCGTGCGTGTTGAGGAAGATCGCCCACTGTTCGGGGTGGGCCTGGATAAAGGCTTCGTAGAATTGGCCAACCTGGCGCTTGACCTCGTCGCGGTTGTCGCGATAGATGTGGAGCGGTTCGCCGATATGGAGGACGATTTTATCCCCTTCACGCTTTGAGTAAGCCGGCAGAACGGCCGCTCCGGAGCGCTCGGCTAGCGTCAGCCAGCCGGTTGCTACTGGGACCGGCCGGCCGAGGAAAGTGATCATTTCGTTCCTCCCCTCCAACGCGCCGGTATCGATCAACAGCGCCACGATCTCATTCCTCCCCAGCGCCTTCATCGATTCACGGTACATGTCGACTTCCAGGACATTGATCAACTTCCCCCCCTTGTAGCCGCGGCTCTGGTTGAGCAGGGCAAAGAGGGGATCGTCGGTCGCCTTCAGGACAGAGTTGAACCGGTAACCGAGAGAAGAGAGGAGGGGCGGGGTCAGCTCGTAATTTCCGGTATGCATCAGGAGGAAGAGTACCCCCTGGCGCTTGGCCAGCGCCAGATCGAGATTGGCGCGGCCCTCGATCCGGCAAAGACGTTCGAAATGAACTGTTCCGAAGAACGGGACGGAGAGGAGTTCGAAAATAGCCAGGCCGACATTGCGCAAGAGCCGGTCGGCGAGTTGTTCCCCGTCAAGTTTGGGGAAGACACGCTTTATATTCTTGGCCGTTGTCCCACGCAGTGGGGTAAAACGGGCGATCCAAAACGTTAGCTCGCCGGCCAGATGGGTCAAATAGAGGGCGGCCGAAGTTGGCAGCTTAAAGACGAAGCTGAACAGGAAGCGCAATATTTTAAGTGCTGCTATCATCCCGTTTTTTGAAATTGAAGTTCATAGAGCCGCTGGTATAATCCGCCGAGCGCCATTAATTGCCGGTGCGGGCCGATCTCCACGATCCGGCCGCCGTCCAGGACGACGACCCGGTCGGCTTTTTCCACGGTATAGAGGCGATGGGCGATGATAAAGGTGGTCCGTCCCTTCATCAGCTTGTCCAGCGCCTCACGGATCAGCAGTTCGGTCTCGGCATCGAGTGCCGAGGTCGCTTCGTCGAGGATGAGTATTCGCGGGTCGCGGAGGATCGCCCGGGCGATGGCGATCCTCTGTCTCTCCCCGCCGGAGAGTTTGGCCCCCCGTTCGCCGACTTCTGTTTTATAACCGTTCGGCAGTTCGGAGATGAAGTGGTGGGCATTGGCCTGCCGGGCCGCGGCGATCACTTCCTCTTCCGTCGCCTCCGGTTGGCCGTATTTAATGTTGTCCATGATCGTTCCGCCAAACAGGGCGATCTCCTGCGGGACCACGGCGATCTGGCGGCGGAGCGAGTCGAGGGTAACGTCGCGCAGGTCGTGGCCGTCGACTTGGATCTGGCCGGCCGTCGGGTCATAGAACCGGGGGAGGAGGTTGACCAGGGTGCTTTTACCGGAACCGGTCCGTCCGACCAGGGCGAGCGATTCTCCCGCCGCGACCGTCAGGTTAATATCTTTTAAGACCGGTTCCTGGTCGTAAGCGAAGGAGACCGTCCGGAAATCGACCAGACCGGCTGACTTGGGGAGGGCCCGGGCCTGGGCCGAGTCGGCCACGGTCGGCTTGGTATCAATAATCTCAAAGATCCGTTTGACCGAGGCCATTCCCTGCTGGATCTGGCTAAAAGCTTTGCTCAAGGTGTTCCCGGGGTCGGTCATGATGCCGAGAGCGGTGGCAAAAGAGATGAGCTGCGGCAGGGTGAGGTGTCCGTTGATAATTTCCAGCCCGCCGTACCAGACGATCCCGACGGTGGCAGTCGCCTGCAGGAGGGCGACGACCGGGCTCTGGGTAGAGAGGATCTGCACCGCTCGCATGGCGATATCGAACCCTTTATTGTTCTCCTGGCGGAACTTGGCACTCTCCGCTTTTTCCATGGTGAAAGATTTGACGACCCTGATCTGGGAGACCGTCTCCTGGACGTGGGCGGTGATGTCGGCGGTTTTCTGCTGGGCCCGTTCGCTGATCGAACGGAGTTCCCCGGCGAACATCTGGATCACTTTGACGATCAGCGGCAGGGAGATCAAGGTCAGCAGGGAGAGCCGCCAGTTCAGCCAGAAAATATAACCGAGGAGGCCGATCAGTAGGATCGTTTGCGGGATGATCGCCGTGAAACTGGTCAGGATCGTGGTCTGGAGGAGGGCGATGTCGTTCATCATCCGGGAGGTCAGTTCTCCGGTGTGCCACTGGCCGTAGAAATCAAGGGAGAGGGTTTGCATATGTTCGTAGAGCTTGACCCGGAGATCGACGATCACCCGGTTGGCGACCCGGTAGGAGAGGTATTCCTGGCCGTAAGTGAAGATCCCCTTGAGGAGATAGAGCAAGATGATGCCGAGGGCGGTCAGGTTGAGCAGGTTGATATCCTTATCGCCGATCGCCTTGAAAGCGTTGCCGGCGAGCGGGGCGATCAGCAGGGTGGCCAGGGTGACGATCACGGTGCAGCACCAGGCGGCGAGGATGACCGTCCGGTAAGGTTTCAGGAATTGGCTAAGACGTTTAAATTCCCGCACAAATTTCCTCCACGATCCGTTTGGCGGCGCCGGCGGGGCCGAGCGAAGAGACTAACTCACGGGACATCTTAGCCCGGCGGCCGTGATCTTTCAAGAGCGAGACGGCGGACAGCGCCACGCCGAGCGGCTCGACCAGCCCGCGGATCTCGGGGACGATCTCCCGGCCGGCTTTCTGGTTCGGCAGGGCGAAGAACTTGGTCCGGCGGTCGACCGTCCTGGCCAGCCACTTTTTAAAGGCTCGCCCCATAACCGGCAGTTTGCCGAGAAGGTCAGCCAGCCCTTCGAGCGGGATCGCTTCCGGGTTGTTGAGGGGGAAGAGAACGATCATCGGCAAACCGCGGGCAGCCAGGAGGGCGGTATTCGTTCCAGGAATGGTGATGACCAACTCCGAATTGCCGATATCTTCATAGTTAACGAGCTTCGCTCCGGGTATGGGATGGGCTTTGACGAACGGCGAACTGACCAGCTGGAACCTGGCTCCCGGGTAGTGCCGCTTGATCAGCGGCATGATCTCGCGGTAGAGCGGGGTCATGTAATCGATCTCCCATTGGCGGCTCCCCGGCATGAAGGTGATGACATCCCGGGCCGGCTGCCACTTGGGGAGGTCGGTGACCGAGTCAACCATCAGGTTGCCGACCAATCGGAGCTGTCCCTTTTTGGCTTTGGGCTTGAACTTGTCGTAGGCTCCCTGGTCCGGGACGAAAAACTTCCGGTAGAAGTTCTTCCAGCCGAGATGCTCGCCGAGGTAAGCGTAGGCCGGATATTTGGTCTTTTTAGCGACGACCATGGCGTGGGCGAGGTCACCGCCGAGGTAGAGGACGACCCCTTTCCCGGCCAGCTCCAGCTGGACCGGCTTTTTGTTCAGCAAGGCCCAATTCTTATATTCAGCGGCAGTCACCACCCGGTCGATCCCTTTTAATCCTTTGACGAACTCCAGTTCGCGGCCGCTGGTGTACTGGCAAGGGGTCAGGACCAGGATAACGTGCTTGTTCTTATCGCGGCTAAGTTCGGCCGCGACCGGTTTGACCAGGGCGGAAAGCTCGCCGGGGCTATTGGCTACGAGGATAACATCAGATTTGGTCATGAATAACTGAATTATAGCACGAAATAACTTTGAGTCTGAAGGCCTAGCGGCAGCAGGCAGTTAAGTAATATTCAGCATCCTGTCTATCTCTTCCGGCGAGACGTTGGTGACCACAAAAAGCAGTTTTCCGAGTCCTTCATTTTTGATCTCTTCGCGATTACGCCAGACCCAGGCGCCGAAATTGAGGTAATAACGGCTTTTTCCCATGTAATCCATAAGCTCGATAAAAGAAGAAACCTTAAGTCGCGTCCTTTCCGCGGACTCTGTTTTAAGGAGGATTTGAACTTCCGGATTGCCGATAGATTCAAACATTCCGGCCAACCTTTCTCTGCCGTACTGTTCAAAGACAAATTTTATTTTTTCGTAATTGGCGATCAGAGCGTTTTTGAGCCAGTCGGGGTAATCGTCGCGGTGGGGAATGTCTATTGTTTTTGTTAATGAACTTGTATCGTACATGCGCATACCAGGATCCGGATCAAATTCACGTTCTTCTTGGGTTGTATAGGCATGATAAAGTTTCACCCCCATATCTTCCAGCCGGGCGATCCGCCGCTCCCTTTCTTCTTGAGAAAGCTGACCATTTTCTTCAGTCTTTACTACCGTCGGCGCCTGACCAGCCAATCTAGCCTCATACTCCTCCGAATAAGATCTTCCCCACAAAGTCGGGCCGATATTTCTGGCCCGGAATTCTTCGGCTGAAAGCGGCGGCTGGGGAGCGGCTACTTCTTTTGTAGGCGCTTGAACGCCCAATATAGCATCAGAATTTCCTGAATAAGATCGTTCCCATAAAGAAGGGCCGAAGTATTGCGCCCAGAAGTCCGGACCTGAATTCGGGCGAAAACTTGACGGAGCCGGCTGGGGAGCGGGTTTTTCAAGTGTGGCTCCCGGTATTTCAATTTGCGGTATAATCTCATCCGCGATTTTTTTGGGATATCTAAAAAGGAAAGAGAGAAAATGATTATATGTTATTTTTGCCCTTGCTTCTTCCCGTTCTATATCTATTCTGTTTCCAAACGAAGATCGAATAGGGTAAGGTTTTGCCGCCTCCGCTTCGGTTGGGAGATCCTCGACAAGACGAATGGCGAAGACGCGGTCGCGAACATCAGGGAATTCTCTGCCGCTGAAGGCACGGCCCAAGCGACGGAGAACATAAATGCTGCCGCTGCTATCTCGGCTGCTGCCGCCACTATCTCGGCCTTCCGTTTTAGTCCAGGTAGCATTATTTCCCGTCAATTGATCTTTAGCCTGTAACCATTCCGCTTCGGTTTGAACCCGAAACTTTCTGCCGGTCAGCTCGCTTAACCGTTTAGCTAATTCTTCGGCATCTATTAAACTTACATAAGTGACTGTTTTTTCCTCATTGGCTGGGTCGGAGAGGAAATCCTTCAGCTTATCGGCATTGTGTCCTTCGATTTTATAATCCTGCATCACCTGCTTGAATAATCCGACCGTAACCTCTGCCTTCATAATTCTATAATTCCCCATATCAATCATTTCGGGAAGTTCGATTTGTGATCGGCTTGCGGCAGGCGCGGACACCCCTGTGCCCATCAGGCTGATGTTTTCTTTGTCGCCTAAAATATAAAGCGTCTGATCCTGGGCCAGGAAAGCCGACAGCTCGAGGCCGGAGAAAATTTGTTCGATGGTTTCATTGTTTGCTCTTGTTTCGAGCGGGGGGAGCATTCCCATTAGTCTTACCCCGGCAGGTTTATCGAGACGGATATCTTTCAGTTCGATCCCTTGTTTTTGGAAAAGAGCGGTGAGGCAGGGGCCGAGCCGGTCTTTACCGACAGGGGAAGAAGTGATCTTGCTCACTTCCCGCAAAGCCGGCAGGGGCCTTTGAGGTAAGCGAATTATTGATTTATTGTTTACTGGTGTGATCATGTTCTAATTATTTATCTTTATCACCGATTGAAAACGACTCCATCCCATCCATTAATGCATCGATATGTTTTTCAGTCATATCATTGGTAATCGACTGCGCTATATAACGGGGCTTATCCAGCCCCGCGGCACCCATGGCGATTCCTTTGTTTCTATAAGATATTACGTCCATAACCTTTAATAAATGGGCAAATTTGTCATCTTCGCTAATCGCCAGCCGACCTATTATCTTGCCTATCAAGGCCGCGTTTTGGGGGGTGTCTATATTGTCTACAATTGCTCTGATCAACTGGTCGAAAGTTACTATAGAGCCGTCCGAATAGGAGACGTCATTTATCATCGTGATCAGCCCGGCCAAAAAAATTGCTTTTTTGTTGAGATCATTGGGATAAATATTCGCCTCATTCTCGCGGATCTTTCCGGCGATTTCGATGGGGCGAAGACCATCTTCCCAAACCGCTTTTCTTACCATCTCGTTTATTTCAATTGCCAGTGCGTCCTGGTCTTGGGGCGATTGTTCTGCCGGTCGTTCGTTTCCGTCCATTCGTTTTAATAATTCGAGACGAATCGGTTCGAATTCCAGAGGCAGTGCTTCAACGATCTGGCGTAAGTTCAAATCTTTAACGTACCAGCTGATCGACCAGCCGCCCCTGGACAGATCGCGCGTATCCTCCCAGCTGAAGGAAATTATATTTTTAAGTTCACGCCCCAGAGCAGCCCCGCGTTCAACGTCTGAAAAATATACTATATCATTGGTGGCCAGTTTGGCCGTTAAAGAAATTTCGTCTGAAGAAGCTCCGGGTGAAGGGCCGGCGTTGCTTAATGGGCCGGGTTCAAACCAAGCTTGAACATTATTAATACGAAGAGTGAAATTAGACGGGTGGGAGTCCAATATTTCAACGGTGTAAGGTCCGGCTAATAACTTTTCTTTGAGAACCGGTTCGGTAACTGCGGTGGGAGCTTCGGGGATAAGCTGACTTTCGGGGATACGCTGACCTCTCATTTGTCCTTGCATATCTCGTACAGCTATATCAAACCTATCAAAAGTGCGCGGCCGGGGGGTGGGGGCCGCTACTTCTTTTAACAGATCAATATTCCCTTTGTCGCCTAAAATATATAGCTGTTTCCAATCCTGCGTTAGGAACCCTGACAGCTCCAGATGGGAGAAAATACTCTCGCCAGTTGCGTTGCCCACCGCTCGCTCTTCCAGCGAGGGGTGCATGCCCAAGAACCTGATCTTAGCGATATTATCGAGATGGATGTTTTTAAGCCAAACCCCTTGCTCTTTGAAAAGGGTGGTGAGGCAAGGGCCAAGCCGGTCTTTGCCGATGGCAAAGGAGCCAATTTCGACCACTCCCCGCAAAGCCGGCAGGGGTCTTTGAGGCAATCGAATTATTGGTATTAAAGCTACTGGTGTGACCATTAAACTTTTTCCCTTTGACTATTTTCCTCTGGTCCGGGTTTTGTCCCCGCGAAAAGAGCGTATTGAAATTGATCTTCATCGTAATGTTCAAGCGGCAATTCCGGCCGGCTCCAATCCGGCACAATGTCGGAAAAATGGCGGTCGTAAAATTCTATGGTTTTATTTACGACGACCCGGCGCGGTTCCATGGCAATCGCCCGCTCCAGTGAAGTTAAGGTTATTAAATAAGCTAAAACCGATTGCGGCTCGCTGACGGCCAATAAGCGCGCTATGAGCGCGTTGGCCGCCGCCGCGCGGAGCATGAGGGAATCGATCATGGCTTGGCCTTGAGCGGTGTCCGCCGGCAAAAGATCGTGCTGATGTTCGCATTCGTTCTCGAGACGGCTTAAAACAAGGGCGTCATACATTTCTCCCGCACCGAAGACATTCTGCCTTAAACTGTCGATCCCATAAACATCAATATAGCTGGCGTAATAAGCGTGCAATTCGGTGATCAGCCTCGTTTCGAGGGTCAGTGGCTCTTTATGGATCGCGCGATAAGAAAAATGGGCCCGTTCATGCCTGATCGCCAGGAGCGCCTCTTTATCCCCGGCTTTCGCCTTTGAGAGGGCTGAATCCGGAACAATAGGAATTCCCGACATTGTAAACGCCTGCACGGAGGAACTGCCGGCGATTACCTGCGCGATCAGCAGAAAGGGCAGATCGGGTAGCGAGATGATCCCGAAATCGGGATCATAATTTTGAAACAGCCGGCGGGGATCATGGCCTAATACGGATAATGTCTCCGCTGCTTCTTTGAACAGTGAACTCTTTTTAGTATGGTCCAAAAACGTTTGGTTGGCTTTTTGTAACAGTTCTTCTCCCGAGGCGGCCTGATTGCCGGGTTCCGATAACAAGAGCATCTTTTTAAGACGGTCGTTCAATTGCCGGCTAACTTCTTCGGCTGCCTTATTGCCCGGGGCCAGAGGGGCCAATAATCTGTCCCTGACGTTGATGAGCGTTTTGGGCTTTGACGCGGACGGGATTGTCTGGCTTCTGATGCTATCGATTATTTGATTTGATAAAAGAACCATGTTTAATCAACCTCTGTTGACGTTCCGACCTGGTATAAAGGCCGTTCATTACATCGGCATTTAGAGTGATCGTAATTTGTCCTCATTTTAAAGAATAATATAATCTCATGCCTTCATTTATCTCATTGCGATTTCTTCCATTGAGAACCGCGTGTTCGATTGCTTGATCCTGATGCCATAATTGACCGGCCAAAGCCGCACTTAAGGCTATCCCTATATGTCTAGCCGACCACGATCTTGTTACATCGTTAAAATGCTCCAAACGCGTTGTTATGTCCCCGCTTGCGTCGCCAATTATATATCCGATTAATGCTGCAAGTCTTTCTGTTGCAAGTCTTTCTTCGATTATTCCTTTGGCTATTGTCTTTTCAAACAAAGAAATCATTGTTACTATTGGTTTGGTACGACTATCTGCCACCTCACCGATGATTTTTGAGTAAAAACGCCCTGTCGCAAGTAAGTCGCCGATAAGAATGCCTCTCCCCATTTCACAAACTCGTTTAAATATTGCCCCCGTAGACATTCTTCTGTTTTTAAGCGCTTCTTTAACGAAGGCCTGGATACCCGCGGGAGAGTAAGGGGAAATTAAATTGTCTGTTTTTGGCCCGGGCCCAGGTTCAGAGGCTCCGGCTTTGTTTTCTTCTTTAATCTTTTTTGGGGGTTCTATTTTAGGCCGGCTTGCGGTGGTAGTTGGAGTGGGGGTGGCAATCCCCGCGGCCAGCAGATTAATATTCCCTTTGTCGCCTAAAATATAAAGCGTCTGATCTTGGGCCAGAAAAACCGACAGCTCGAGACTGGAGAAAATTTGTTCGATGGTTTCATTGGCCGCTCTTGTTTCGAGCGGGGGTTGCATTCCCATTAGTCTTATCATGGCGGCTTTATCGAGAAGGATATCTTTAAGTTCGATCCCTTGTTTTTTGAAAAGAGCGGTGAGGCAGGGGCCGAGCCGGTCTTTACCGATGGTGAACGAGGCGATCTCGACCACATTCCGCAAAGTCGGCAAGGCTCTTTGAGGCAATCGAATTATTGGTCGATCGCTTACGGCAGTTACCATGTGTGCTATGTTCCTTGGCATTCTTTAAAGAATGCCTGGGCAAATATAGTAAATTGTGCTTGAAGTTGAGGGTGTTTTTCCAGGCTGATTTGAGATGGTGAACAACTTAATCCTGAAGAGGCAAAAAATGAGATAAAATATTTAACTATGTTGATGATCGCGTCTTCTTGCTGCACCATACAAATTACTTGATCAAATGAAGACAGTGTCTTTAAATAATCCAAACATAGAACAGGATCCCCGGCAATTAACTTGACCAGAAGGGTATTAGCGGTTGCCGCGCGGACAGAAAGAGCGGCTTTTTGGCTGGCATCGACCGGCCCAGAAAAATCTTGCGTATAATCACATCCATGTAATAAACGCCTTAAAATGGTATTATCGTATCCTGTCCCCTGCCCAAAAGTATTTGCCTTGAAGCTATCGAGGCCATAGACATCAAGATAAGCGGCATAATCGGCGTACAGCTCACCAACGAGTCTGATCTCGCCGAGCATCAATTCCTGATGAATGGACCGGAAATCGAAATGACGCCTTTCATGCTGGATAACTAATTGTGCTTCTTTGTCGTTTTCCCGCGCCCTGGTCAGTAATGAATCGGCAACGACTGGCACCCCTCCCATATTAAAGCCAAAGGCATCCGGTTGTCCGATGGCGCTGACTAAGTGAACAAAGACAAGGTCTGGTAGGGTTACAACTTGATACTCCGCATCAAAGGTTTGAAATAGGCGCCGACAATCATGGCCAAGGAGTGTCAATAAATCACCCAATGGGCCCAATCCCTTTTGCAGCAATCTTTGGAAAACCTGGTTGGCTCTATTTAATGTTTCTTCGGGGTCCATTTCCCCCGGGCCGGCTGCCGTCATTTTTACCAGCCGCGAATTCAGTTCTGAACTGATAGTTCGCGCTTCATCGGAATATTGTGTGCTTCCCAATAAAGGTGTCAGGATGCCGTCTCTTACTTTGATCAGACTTTTAGGCTTTGTTGCCTTGGGTATGGTTGCAGTTCGCAAACCACCCAAAACTCTTTCTATCATGTTTGTCCCTCTCGATTAAAACTTATCACCAACCACCTTTATTCTTTTTTTCAAATTGTTCGCGTCTGTAAGTGGCAACGTCCGCCGGATCTTCCCAGATAGATGACCAGGGCGGAGGATCAAATTCGCTGTATTCATCGGAACGACTTTCTTGCGGTTCGGTGGAAACGTTCGCCGTAGAAATTGGTCCTGGGCTTGGTTTTTGGCTTTCTTTTTTATCCTCTTTTAATAATTCCAGGTTCCCTTTGTCGCCTAAAATATAAAGCGTCTGATCCTGGGTCAGGAAAACCGACAGCTCGAGACTGGAGAAAATTTGTTCGATGGTTTCATTGTCCGCTCTTGTTTCGAGCGGGGGTAACATTCCCATTAGTCTTATCATGGCGGCTCTATCGAGACGGATATCTTTCGGCTCGATCCCTTGTTTTTTGAAAAGAGCGGTGAGGCAGGGGCCGAGCCGGTCTTTACCGACAGGGGAAGAAGTGATCTCGCTCACTTCCCGCAAAGCCGGCAGGGGCTTTTGAGGTAATCTGATTATTGATTTATTGGTTATCGCTGTTACCATATTCAATGCTATTTTATTATCTACCTTTTATTGGAAGGACGAGTAAATCTGGCCGCCTCTTTTAAGCGCTCTGCGCCCTTTTCCATGTCCATTGAGATATCCTCGACCAGAATAATCGAACAGTTAATGAAACGAGCTTCGGGACTGGCTACTCTCGGGTCCCGGTCTAACCGGCCCCCATCGTATTTCTCTGCGATAAGGTAGACCCCTCTGCTAACTTCTGTATCGGTCCAATTTGAATATAAGCGATTTTCAAATATTCTATGGCATCTTCCGCAGGCGCGATTCCATTCCGGCGTAGTCATGACTCTGAATTTTCTACCGGTTTGCTCGCTTAACCGTTTCGCAAATTCTCTAGCATCAAATAAACTTGCAACACTTAAAACATTCCCCTCTATCGAAGCAAGAGCATCCTTAAAACTATCGGCATAAGCTTTGTTGTAAAACTCTTTAAATTCGTATCCTTGCATAACCTGCTTGAATAAACCAACTGTAACTTCTCCCTCCATAATTCTAAGCTTATCCGAAACAGCGACCATCTCGGGGAGTTCTATTTGAGGTGGTTGCGTGGTGATTGAAACAGTCTCGGCACTCCCAGCGGCCATCAGTTTAATATTCCCTTTGTTGCCTAAAATATATAGCGTCTGATCCTGGGTCAGGAAAGCCGACAACTCAAGGCCGGAGAAAATTTGTTCGATGGCTTCATTGTCCGCTCTTGTTTCGAGCGGGGGTAGCATTCCCATTAGTCTTATCATGGCGGCTCTATCGAGACGGATATCTTTAAGCTCGACCCCTTGTTTTTTGAAAAGAGTAGTGAGGCAGGGGCCGAGCCGATCTTTACCAGCATCAAAAGAGGCGATCCCGACTACTTCCCGCAAAGCCGGCAGGGCTTTCTGTGGCAATCTGATTATTGATTTATTGGTGACTGGCGCGATCATTAATCAGGTATCCTTAAACTAATAGTGATGTTTTTCCCCTCTGAATTGATGGCGAAGTTGACACCTGCATCTTTGGCCATGTGTTCATAACGGCGCCAGATCTCAGGTGTATTTGCCCTTGCCGGCAGGGTGAAAATCAGATTGGTCCCGTCTGCCGATCTGGTCAGCGTTAGATTGATCTTGGGAAACTTAGGGGCTTCGGCCATCCCGAGCAGGAGATTAATGATCTCGGTTTTATATTCGGGGTCCAAATTAAAATCGTTCAGTAAAAGTCTGAACGAAGTTATTTGCGGGTTAGCGGGAGCCAAGAGCTCGGCGATTAATTTGTCAAACGTCACCATTGTCCCCAGCGGTTGTGACGATTCTAAAATGAAGGCGGATAGGTCTTGGATCAATAATCTGGCTTTATTCTGATCAATGCCCTCCAAGACAGGTGCGAGCGCTTCGGCCAGCGGCTTAGACGGCGGGGAAATTTCGACTACGATCTCTTTGTTCGCGATGATGCTGAAAACAAAAGTTGTGCCGGTTTCGCTTGTCCTGACTACGAGGGACCGGTTGGCCCCTTCGATATATTTCTTTCTGAACTGCGCCAATCTGGAATCTTCCTCGCGGTTGACAGTGTCCGCGTTGGCCGCCGAGATTTGCATATCGCCGTCCGGGCTGATCCTCCAGCGCAACATGATCGGTTTGTTCCGTTCTTCTCCGGTGAGTTTTTCCTGCCGGTCTTTAGCGGCATAGATCAGAGTGGAGAGGGCACGAACGACGGCTCCCTGTTCCTCAAGGGCGAGTTTTCTATCTTCCATTAACTGTTTGAGACCGGCCAGCGCGGCGTTGACTTTCCGGTCGACCTTATTTTTCTCGCCGGGGGCAAGAGTGAGCTCCCAAGCCGGGAGGTTGAATTTATCCGCTCCCTCAACTATTGTCCAGGCCTGTTCCGCCAGCGAGGCGATGAAAGGGTCTTCGTGATTGCGCAGAGCTTCAGTTCTGATTATTACCCCTAATGGTTTTAATTCCGCTGTCAGCGATAACGCTATTGCCAGAATCCCCCGGTTGGCGCTCTTCAGGAGTTCGGGCAGTTCACCTTCGAGCGCCTGCCGATCCTCGACGGTCAGGCTTTGTTTGATCTTGGCCAGCGTTTCGGTCCGGGCAGTTGCGTCATCCGGCCAGGCGTTTTCTTCCAGCCAGAGCTCAACTTTTTCTTTTCCTTTGGGAGGGGAGAGGAGCTCGCCGATAATCGCGGCGGTAACTTCTTTTCCTTCAGCGACCAGTTGGCTGATCTTGCGCAGTATTATCCCTTTCCGGCCGGCGATCTGCGCGATATCCATCTGGCGGCCCCGTTCCGATTTGTCGGCGGTTTCTTCAAAAACCAGTTCCCCATCTTTGACCGAGACCTTGATAATATACTCGCCGCCCGGCATATTGTTGACCAGCCAGGCGGAAAAAGCATTGTCGAGGTGTTCTTCGACCGCCTGTTTTAGCGGCCGCGCGCCGCCGGCCAGGTCGGTCCCTCTATCCATAATATATTGTTTGATCGCCCGGTATTCCGCGTCATTGCCGCCCAGAATGACCTCAAGTTTCTGGTCAGTTTCCACTTGGGCGATAAAATTCTTCAATTGAATATCGGCGATGGCCGAGAGGTCGGTTTCGGTCAGATAATCGAAGGGAACAATGTCGAGCCGCCGGAGAAAGGCGGAGGGATATTTGTCGCGGCCGTATTCATCTTTCTGGTTTTTAAATGAGTCAGCGGCGATCCGGCGGTTCGCTTCGATCAATCCGTCGGTGATCTTCTTAGTTTCCGCCGGCGGTTTACCGCTGGCCAGTTCCCTGATCTGCTCTGGCTTGAGCATTTGAACTTCCCCTTGGTTCGAGGTCATGATGACAACCACGTCTTCGAGGGAATATTTTTCGCCGGTCTCTTTGTTCTGGACGTAACCCTGATCAAGCATGACCAATAATGATTCGTAGACGTCGGGGTCGGCCTTGTCTGCTTCGTCAAGGAGGAGGACGCCATGGCGGTTCTCTTTTCTTTTAAACAGTTCCGGCAGCATCCCTTTTGTCTTGTCGAACCCGACAAAGCCGGGATCGGGGCCAAAAAGCAGGGTTTTTCCGGCTTTCCCCTCGCACTGGGTCATATCGATAGTCATGACCTTTTGCGGGTTGCCGAATAACAGCCAGGCCAGCGTGTGGGCCAGTTCGGTTTTACCGGTCCCCGTTGGCCCGGTAAACATAAAGGTGGCGATCGGCGATTGTTTTTTACGGCGGCCGGTCTTGTAACGTTTAATGGCCCCGGCGACTTTTTTAACCGCCTGGTCCTGCCCGATAAAACGGGTCCTGATCCGCGCTTCGATCTGGCCAAGCTGTTGAATGTCCAGCTCATCGAGCTTGCGCAGGTCGAGACCGGCCATTTTCGAGGCCTGGGCGCGAATATCGCCTTCGACGATCGTCAGACAGCCGGTGTCGGCCAGTTTGCGCACGACTTTTTCTACCAACAGTTCGCTTTCCAGGTAGGCGGCGACGATGCCGATGACCGATTTCCAAATCCCCTCGAGCTGGGGGCGTGTCGCGGGGTCGCCGGCAAATTCGATCAGATCGTTGATATCATCCGCCAATTTTTTCGGGGTTTCCGCCACAACTCTTCTTAAGTCGCCGAGCTGGGAACGTTTACTGCCGATCGCTTCTTTAATCAAAGCGATAGTCGCGTCCGGCGGAAACCGGCCGACAATGAGAGGGGAGAGATCGATCGCCGCCTGGCGTGAACCGGGCGGGACTTCGATCTTTTCCGTTCCTTTTAACCTGTCCAGAATGACCGGGATGATATTCCTGACCAGCCGCCGCAATTTGTCGCCGGTCAGCGATTCGATGTTGATCGGATCGCCGAACCGTCTTTTGGTGGCGTCGTTGTTGAAATAGCGGTAAAACTCGCTGGTGGTGGTGGCGCCCACGACCTGGAAACCGGGGCGGGCGAGGGGTTCTTTCAACAGTTCGAGGACGCCGGCCTGTTCCATCAGATGCAGTTCGTCCATCAGGAGATAAACGGTGTAGCCCTGTTTGAAGGCGTCTTGGACCGTTTCGACTATTTGTTTCAACTGCGGTTCGAGGACGGAGCGGTCGAGGTCTTTCATCCCCAGGCTGAAAAAGAAAGTTTTTTCTTCGTCCCTCCATTCCTGGGCCAACCCTTCGATGATCGCCGTTTTTCCCACGCCGGTGTTGCCGATCAAGATAGCGTTGCTGCCGCCTTTCAACCGTTGGGAGAGTTCCGCCATCTCATCGCTCCGTTCAAAGACCGGATCGAGATCGCCGTCGCGGGCTTCCCGGGTGATATTGCGCAGGCCCAGCGCTTCCAACTTCTCGATCGGGGTTTGCGGCGGCTCATCGCCGCCCGCGCCGTTGACGCCGTTAGCGCCGCTAACAGCGCTGTTTTGCACTCCGTTAGTCGGGGTCCTGGCCGCTAATTTCAAGCTGTCGCGGATCAGGGTCCCGGTTGGTGTCAGGCTTAGGAGATTGTGGGTCGGGACGGCTTCTTTTGCCGTTCGCTCCCTTGGTAGCAATCCCGGGTGATTAATTAGGGCGCTTCGGGCGGCGATGGTCAAATCTCTGATCAAGCGCACGCTTTGTCTGATGGGCAGTCTATTGAGTGTTTCCATCGGTTTTCTTTCCTGTTTGAGTCGAAACGGTCCTTCTTTCTATGGCGGAGCGGTTTGGTTCGGCCTGGGCACCGGCTTTTTTGGGCAATCGAAGCTTGCCCGGGCCGGGATCTAAAAAGTCCCGGCGAAAATCCTCGAAGAGTTGGGTGAGGGTGGTACCGTTGTTCGACCTGGACGCGATTAATAACTCTCTGACCAGGTTTTCTTGGCCGGACGCGTCGATCACGCCCTCTTTCATGACTTCGGCCACGACCTGCCGGATGGCGACTTCAAAATCAAGATCACGGTCCATGATCTTTTCGACGATCGTTTCCGCTAAAATGTGCATGGCATGATCCTCGCCCGTGCCTTCAATTTCTCCGGGGATCGATTGGCCGAGCGTCTCTTCGGCTTTGCCGTTGAAGTCGTATAAGATTTCTCTCGTCGTTTCCCGCAGGAGATCGGCGGCGCGTTGCTGGATAGCGTCAACCCCCGAGAGCTCACTTTTTAACCGGTCCATCCAGGCCATCAACCGCGCTTTTTTGTTGGCATCTTGGATCTTAGGCTCGATATCATTCCAAGCCTTAACCAACACTTTATCCACAAATTCATTTATTCGGCTCTGAAATTCGGCGCGATAAATATAATTGCCTTGCCTCTCAAGTGCGACTAGTTCCGAAAATATTTCTTCAACCGCTTTTTTTATTGAGGGTTCAGCCAGTTCCAATAATTCCGAGAAACCTTCTTCCCCGGTTAAATCTTTTAATATCTTCTGGCGGACTGCATTAGCAACGTCTATTCGCAGGTTTTTTTCCCAGCAGATACCGATGACGAAAGGGATTTTGGAAAGTTTAAGCAGAGCGAGAGTCGCGGCGGCGACCACGGGCAGCATGGAAACATTCGAGGCCAGGGTTTCGAGCACTCGCTCATGTTTAAGGGCGAAGAGCTTGGCTTCTGTCTTGGCCCGAAAGTAAACGTAGTTTATGTAATTGGTTCCCTTGATCATTGGCTCTCCACCCCTTATATTTAAAGGAATTTACGCTAAGTATATATCGTTAATTATCCGGATAATTTCAGTCGATATTTATTAGCCAAGCGAGACTATAGCCGTAAGGCTGTAGATGAAAAGTATCCGCTGGCTTAGATGGGAGGATAAGACAATGGCCTGGGGTTTGGGGCAAACAGCGGACAGGCGAAGCTTGAATTATGAATGGTTCCCGTCGCAGAACGGCTTATTGTCAGACTTCCCACAGCGGCAGAGAGTGACCCGGTTCCTGACCTCGTACTGGAAACCGTCGACTGCTTCGACCGGGAGGCCGCCCTTGACCCAGAGCGGCCCGCTGACCTTCTGCACGGTATCTTCCACGACACTGATCGATGGCTCAAAAGTTGGTTCAAGCGGTTTTCCGGAACGTTTTTCCCAGGCGATCAGCCGGCCGGAAGGGCAATCACAGGCTTCCTGGATGGCGAGCTCTTTTGACTTTGGGTCGTCTGAATGTTCGGTCAGGGTCCAGGTGTCGCCGGCGCGGTGGCAGAAACGGGCGATGGCGCAAAGCGGTTCAGCGTCGGTCAGGTCGAGGTCCGGGCCGTAAGTTGTCTCCGACTGTTCCAGGCAAGGCTTGCGGTTGGCCGTTTCCGTCCCGTCAAAATTTGCCTGAATATGGGCCCCGTCACAAAACGGCTCGTTCTTTGATCGCCCGCAACGGCAAAGGGAATAATTCTCTTGAGCGGGATACTTTTTGCCAAACTCCCATTTGGCTGGGGCCCCTTCGGCATCGCCAATGATCAACGCTTTATCAAGCGGGATATTGCCGGAGACTAGATAGGGGCCGTTCTTGGTTACTTTGATCTTTTTAGCCATTGCTTCCTCCTTTTAAGTTGTCGTCTGGACTTGTTTTAAGTAAAGGTCGAAAAAATCGACCGTCCGCTTCATAACCAGAGGCCAGGCCTTGATAAATTCGTGCGGTTCGCCCGGGTATTCTTCCAGTTTTAATTGCTTTTTATGCTCCGCGAAGAGCCGCGCCAGTTTCTCCGACCAGGCGAGCGGGACCGACTTGTCGGCGGTGCCGTGGTGGACGAGAACTGGCGTTTTGACCTCGTCAATATAAGTTTTGGCGGAAATCTCATCCCAGAATTGGGGGTTAGATTCTGGTGAGCCGTACTTAGCGATGATCTGCCGCGTCGCTTCCGGCGACCCGTATTTTGGTTCGCGGTGCTTTGCGATCCAGCGGTAATAATTATCGCGATAATCGCTGCTCATCGGCGCGAAGAGAACATAGGCTTTGACCAGGTCAGGTTTTGTTACCATCACGCTTAAGGCGATCCCGCCGCCTAGCGAGTGGCCAAGCAGGCCGATCCGTTCCTTATCAAGGGAACTTAGCCGGGAGTTCTTGATCGCGTAAACGGCATTGATCACATCTTCGACGTAGCCGAGATGCTGTTCCAGGCTGTCGCCGGTGGTCTTGTCCGAGCCGTTATGGTTCCGGTAATCAGGGTGGAGGACGGCATAACCGTGCCGGGCTAAATAATCCTGTTCCCGCTTCAAGCCGCGCCCGTTGGTGTAAACGGCGGGGTTAATATAGCCGTGATTGGTGATGATGACCGGAAAAGGGCCGCGGCCCTGCGGCACGTTCATGATCCCGGAGATGGTCAGCTGGCCGCTCTTATATGTAATATAGTAGCGGGTGTAAATCGCGTTCTTTGCCAATACTTTGACCAGCTTCAGCTCTCGCCCGTCGAATTGCTTTTCTTTCAGGGCGGGGAGAGAGACGGGGTTGGCTGACGCCAGGCTGACCGCGGCCAATAAGTTGAGCAGCAACATCGTGCCGATCACGTTTTTCCGAGAGAAGTTCATTTTCTTGTCCTCCTTAACCTAGTTTAAGCAATCGGACCAGCCAGGAGCGCTGGAGCTCGATCGCCTTATATTGGCAGAGCTCGTGACAGCAGAAACAACTGATGCAGTTCTTTTGATCGATCCAAACGACTAACTCACCCCCTCCGACTCCCCCTCTCTTATTAAGAGAGGGGGAGGGACCAGTTTGCTTGGGCAGGGGGTGAGTTTTCTTGATCGTCTTGGCCGGGCAGTTGTTGACGCAGACCAGGCATTTCGTGCATTTGCTCTGGTCGATGACCGGATAGATCTTGATCTGCTCGAGGAGCGGGGAGAGCAATTTGATCAGCCAGTCCGGCAGTTCGCCGATCAGACCGAGATTGCTGAATGATTTTCGCCAGTCGGCCTGTCTTAGGGCGGCGAGTTCAGGCCCGATGATCTCGATCTTTTTCAGGTCGATCTCGCCGAGCCCGCGCTGATGAGCGTCCAGTGTGGTCAGTATCCGTGACGGCTCGTAGCCGATCAAATAAGAGCCGATCGCGTCCATAGCTACTCCGTCGGTCGAGGCGATAAGCAGTCCCATTTTTCTCGGGTCGCCGCTGTTCGGGCCGGGCCCCTCCATGCCGACGATTGCGTCCATTATGTTCAGAGCCGGCTTGGTGATCTGATAAATGTCGACAATAGCCGCGGCAAAATCGCGGGCGCGGGGGCAGGCGGTATGGTAGCTCGTCTTGTGAAAACCCGGGACAGAGCCGAACATGTTCTTGATCGCGCCGGTATAGAGGGTCAAGCCGTGGGTCTTAAGCTTGGGTAAGTTGATTATTACGTCAGCGTCGAGGACCGCTTTGGCGATCCGGATGCTGGGCATTTTAAGACTATGGCTCGGACTGGGAAGTTCAACCACTCCCTCATGCTGGAAATAGACCAGTTGTCCGCCATTACTTTCGGCCGCTACCTTGAAGCCGGTCTTTTCCATCGTTAAGTGGACATTGGAGTGGGCGTTCCCCGGGCTGTCGCCGACCAGAGCGATCCCGCCCGCCTTTACCACCGCTTTGACCACCGCTCCAATCACTGCGGGGTGGGTAGTCACCGCGTGCTCGGGGGTTTCTCCCAGCAAGGCGTTCGGCTTGATCAAAACTTTCTGGCCGGGCCGCACAAACTTAGCCATCCCGCCGAGCGGCTCCAGCAATTGCTGCAGGGCCGCATCAACTTCCGGTTGGTTATACGTCGCGCAACGGGTGAGGGAAACTTTTGGCATGGGGTAATAATAACACAGGGAAACGGAAACGTGGAGCACGGAGAATTGAGCACAGAGCACGGAACACGGGGAAAATACCCTGTGTTCCAAAAAAGCTAGTCATTTGGGGGGACCAATCCCCCATTGCTGGTTGATCCGCGCGACAGAGCGTCAAATATAAAACATTGTACGCATTACTCGTTACGCTTTACGCGTTACGAGCCGCCCCGGCTGACGAAATCTCGCCACTTTTGAGTAAATCCACGAGTAGTTTGCTTGGCAATGGGATTGCTGTTGGGGTGGGAGTAGGGAGGTGACAACGACAAAATGTTCATTTTTGAGAATCTTGAGGCTTACAAAAGAGGTTTGGAGCTTACGACCGGAGTTTATAAATTAAGAAGGTATATTGTTGATAGGATAATTCGCGACCAACTGTTCCGAGCGGTGCTTTCAATCCCCCTTAATATCGCGGAGGGGCAGGGGCGGTTCCACGCTAGAGAAAAGAGGCAATTTTATAATATTGCAAAAGGGTCGCTTTACGAGTGTTTGCCGCTAATTAAACTTTGCTTGGAGATACAATACATTACCAAGCAGCAATATGAAGAATTGTATGAAAAGATGAATGGGGTTGGCAGGGTACTAAGTGGGTTGATCAAGTCGGTCAAAGAAGAGGGAATTTAGAGCGCGGAAATAGGAGCACGGAGCTTGGAAAATGGAACACGGAGCACAGGGTCCCTGTGTTCTATGTTCCGTGTTCTGTGCTCCATTCTCCAAAAAATCGAGTTCTTAGGGGTAATTAGTAGCCTAAACGTTTAGCAATCGCCTCAGCCTTGCACTCCACAAACTCCGGCTTCTCCCCGAACATGATCGCGTTGTCCGGGTCTTTGAGCCCGTGGCCGGTCAGGACGCAAACGACAGTTGAGCCGTCGGGTATTTTGCCGGATTTGGCCAGCTTGATCACGCCGGCGACCCCGGCCGCCGAGGCCGGCTCGCAGAATACCCCCTCCTGCCGGGCGATCAGCTGATAAGCGGCGACGATCTCGCTGTCGGTCACGATCGAGATCGAGCCGCCCGATTCGACCGCGGCCGCTTCAGCACTTTTCCAACTGGCGGGATTGCCGATCCGGATGGCGGTGGCGATCGTCTCCGGGTGTTCGACCGGATGGCCGAGGACGATCGGGGCCGCCCCTTCGGCCTGGAAACCGATCATCTTGGGGATGGACGAGATCTTCTTGGCGGTGAAGTATTCCTTATAGCCCTTCCAGTAAGCGGTGATATTGCCGGCGTTGCCGACCGGGATGGCGTGGAAGTCGGGGACGGCATCCAGCTGATCGCAAACCTCGAAGGCGCCGGTCTTTTGCCCCTCGATCCGGAACGGATTGATCGAATTGACGATCTCGACCGGGTAAGTCTCGCCGAGCTCGCGGACCAGTTTGAGCGCCTGGTCAAAATTGCCGTCAACCTCGAAAACTTTTGCCCCATGCATGATCGCCTGCGAAAGCTTGCCGAGGGCTATTTTCCCTTTAGGGATGATGACGATGCAGTCCATCCCGGCCCGGGCGGCGTAGGCGGCGGCGGAAGCGGAGGTGTTGCCGGTCGACGCGCAGATGACCGCCTTGCAGTTCGCCTCTTTTGCCTTGCTGATGGCGAGCGTCATGCCGCGGTCCTTGAACGAGCCGGTCGGGTTCATCCCTTCATATTTGAGATAGACCTGGAGCCGGGTCAGGGCCGAGATCTTTTCGGCATAGATCAGCGGGGTGTTCCCCTCGCCAAAAGTGACGATCGGGGTCGCCTCCGTGACCGGCAAATATTCGCGGTATTCTTCGATGATTCCCTTCCAGTGCATTAGAACTTGATCTCCTTGGGCAATTCTTTGGGCAGGGGGATCGTGCCGGAGGCCTTGATCGGGGTGGCGACCGTTGCTCCTAGCAGGCCGGCGTTGACCGTTCCGTCTATCCGGTAGCTGATCGTTTTCGCCCCGGAAGTGATCGTATTGAGGATCGCCGTAGCCGTGCCAAAGAGCTTGTCGTAGCTGACATAGACCGGAATGGCGACCAGCTTCTGGTCGGAGGCCGGCAGGCTAAAGCCGGTCCGGTTCTCGTTCAGGAATTCAATGTCATTGAGGTAGATCTTATAGGCGTAATTGGTCACGTCCATCGAGATCGGATTGGGGTTCTTGACCAGCAGATTGAAATTTACCTCGACTCCTTGGAGGGTCACTTGGCTCAAGGCGTAATTTTGCAAGGTGACCTCCGGTGGGGAGGGTTGGATACAACCGGCCAGAGTGAAGACCAGCAGGGAGAGAGCAGGAAGGAGCCACAATTTGTTGTTCATGGGGAAAACTATAGCAAAACGACAGGGCCAAATCAATGGAGTATATATTCGGTGCCCGCTTACATAACCTGAAATTTGCCTCAAAATAAGCCGATAATCAATAGTCAATGAGCAATATGACCTCGGTTGAAAGAACAAAATATCGGTTCGGTAATCCTAGTGTGCCAAACTGGCAGCCGCCCAAAAGGCGGCCGACCGAGGTTACTATGTGTGACCATCTCGCGACGCCTTCATTCGAAGAATTAAAGCTAAAACATTTCGTTGCTTCCGACGTTATGAAAATGGCCGGTATGGGGGATAAAGAAGAGAGAACCTTGGCCTGTTTCTGGATGCCGACCCGAACTTCAATAAACCGAATTGCCGCTGTTGCGGAAAAGGCCCATAACGGAGATGGCTTACCGTTAGTTTTGGACATCGGCACCGGGAACGGGTTTTTGCCGTTTTTGCTGGCCAGCACCGGCCGGGTCCGGGTGGCGGGAATTGATCCTAACCCGGTCCTCCTGACTGGGTCCCGGTTTTCGCAGCCCAATCTCGAGCTGGCCTGCGCCGACGCGGCTTGGGCGGTCAAGAAATACCAGGGATACGCGTCTTTAGTCATTCAGTCCTGGCCTCCCCTGGGAATTGATCTGTTTCGCTTTGCCAGGGATGTGGCGGCGGGGGCTATCATGACCATTTTTGATCCAAATTGTTACGGCAGTAGAGCGAATAAATACCATTCTTTGAAAGGCTATAACCAACGGGCGTTTTGGGAAGGTCCCAGTTCAGGAAATCTCAATTTGGCCATTTTGAGAAGAGGCTTCTCCTTTGACGGGAACAGGTTCACCGTATTTTTAAAGAATGGGGAGGGCCCGATCGGCCTTAATAATGATAACGCGGGGGAAGAAAAAGAGTACCCCTGGATAGTTGAGGCGCGGGAGCAGTTCGGAGCGGGTTTTACTAAAAATATTGGTAACGCGGAAAAGGTCCGCCAGCCTTGAAAAATAGAATCAATTTACGGCTTCTTTTTAATCTGCTATAATTGTCTTGAATGAAACGCACCCATCAGTGCGGCGAGATCCGCGCTAAACACGAAAATAGTACCGTCGAGGCCGTCGGCTGGGTCCATCGCCGGCGGGACCATGGCGGCCTGATCTTTATCGACCTGCGCGACCGCTCCGGCCTGGTCCAGGTCGTCTTTTCCAGCTCTGATGCCGCCCTGCACGCCAAAGCTTCACAGTTGCGCAGCGAGTATGTCATCGCGGTCAAGGGCCAGGTAGTTAAACGGTCACCCGAAACGGCCAATAAAGAGTTGCCGAGCGGCGAGATCGAGATCGCGGCGGCGGCTTTGGACATTCTGAACACGGCCAAAACCCCGCCTTTTGAGATCGCCGACGCGCGGACCGAACCGGACGAGACTGTCCGCCTGAAATACCGCTACATCGACCTGCGCAAAGAACGGATGCGGGAAAACCTCGTTTTCCGGCATAAGATCATTAAGGCGATGTCCGACCACCTGGACCGGGAAGGCTTTCTCGAGATTGAAACCCCGTTCCTCGGCAAATCGACGCCGGAAGGGGCGCGTGATTACTTGGTCCCCAGCCGGGTCTCGCCCGGCAAATTTTACGCCTTGCCCCAGTCCCCCCAACTTTTCAAGCAAATTCTAATGGTGGCCGGGATGGAAAAGTATTTCCAGGTCGCCCGCTGTTTCCGCGACGAGGACCTGCGGGCCGACCGCCAACCGGAGTTCACCCAGCTTGATATCGAAATGTCGTTCGTGGAAGAGAATGACATTATCGCCATGATCGAAGGGTTGCTGAAAAGTTCGCTGGACGCTTTAGAAAAAGACATTGATCTCTATCGGGGGAAGAATATCCCCAAGATCAACTTGCCGTTCGCCCGGCTAACCTGGGAAGAGGCGCTGGGGCGCTACGGCACTGATAAACCGGATACGCGCTTCGGCCTGGAACTGGTTGATGTTTCCGATCTCGTTAAGAACGTCGAGTTCAAGGTTTTTCGCGAAGCGCCGCTGGTCAAGGGGATCAACATCAAAGGCGGGGAGAAGCTGTCCCGCTCGGAACTTGATGCCCTGGAAGCGTCGGCCAAAGCTTTGGGGGCCAAGGGGATGGCCTGGGTCGCGCTGACCGCGGCCGGCCTAAAGTCGCCGATCGTCAAGTTCTTCAAGCCGGAAGAGATCAACGCGATCGTCGACCGGCTCAAAGGGGAGACGGGCGATGTCTTGATCTTTATGGCTGATAAACCGAAAGTGGTCCACCAAGTCCTCGGCGAATTGCGCCTGATCCTGGGGAAGAAACTGGACCTGATCGATGCCAATAGCTACCATTTCCTCTGGGTGACCGATTTTCCGCTTTTTGAATACAGCGCAACGGAAAACCGCTGGGTTTCCAACCATCACCCTTTCACCGCGCCGCACGGTAACTGGGACGACCTGGAAGCGCGTTTCCTGAAAGAGCCGGGGACGGTCAAGGCGCAGGCTTACGACCTGATCCTCAACGGGACCGAGATCGGCGGCGGCTCGATCAGGATCCATCGGCCGGATATCCAGGCCCAGGTCTTCAAACTTCTCCGGATCAGCGACGAGGAAACTCAACGCCGCTTTGGCTTTTTCCTGGAAGCGCTGGAATACGGGGCCCCGCCGCACGGCGGGATAGCTTTGGGGTTAGACCGGCTGGTCATGCTACTCGCGGGAGTTGATTCGATCCGCGACGTGATCGCCTTCCCGAAGACCCAATCGGCTTCGTGCCCCCTGACCGGCGCTCCCGACGAAGTTAATCCTTTACAATTAAAAGAGATTCATATAAAATTAGCTCAATAATTTAGGAACAGGGAGGAAAAAATATGGCCAGTAGATTGTTAAGTGGTTTGGTGGTTGGGGTATTGATCTCGGGGGCGGTTTTCGCGGCCGACACGGAAGTTATTTTAGGCGATACGGTGGGCGCGACCGCCTTGTCCATCAAAGACTCTTCATCAGTCGAGGTCCTGCGGATAAATTCAAGCGGAGAAGTTAAAGGGAACGGACCGGCTGTAGTGGCCGGAGGGACCAGTTACTATCCCCAGTTTAGATGGGACCCGGTCACAGCCAGCTTGAGAGCGACTTTATATCCAAACGCGGTGGATACCGCGACGCCCGGACTTGTTTCTTTTGCGCAGGGTTTGAGCGCAGCCGCCTCGGGAGCAAGCGCGGTCGCTCTGGGCAATGCCAGTATTTCCAGCGCCGATAATTCTGTTACGATCGGCCGGCAGAATACCGCCAGCGCAATTGATGCGATCGCCATCGGCAAAAGCAACACCTCCAGCGGCAATGCTTCTTATGCTTTGGGCCAAAGTTTGAGTGCGACCGCCGCCAATTCAATGGTACTTGGCTTTGGAGTCTCGTCTTCAAATAAACTGACCAATAACACGCCCAATTCCGTGATGATCGGTAATAACTCCGCTACGCCGATGTTATACGTCGGCCAAACCAAGGTTGGTGTCAATACCTGGGAGACAACCGGTTATAGTTTGGATGCCAAACTGCAGATCAGCAATAACGATGGCTCAACAACACTGCTTCAACTGGACAATATTGCCAACGATGTCGGAACGCGCTCGCGTTTTACGATCTTAGAAAGTGTTTCCGGCGCAAATTTGTCCAGCGCCGGTGTTTGGACCGATGCTTCCGATCGCGCGCGAAAAAAGAATATCAAAGACATTAAATACGGCCTGGCCGATCTGATGAAGTTGCGGCCCGTCAGCTATAACTGGAAACAGGACGGCAAAGAGGACATCGGCTTTATCGCGCAGGACGTCAGAAAAGTCATTCCGGAAGTGGTTCACGGGGATGAAGGGAAGCTGACCCTGTCCTACGGTCAGCTCACCGCCCTGCTGGCCAAGGCGGTGCAGGAACAGCAGAAACAAATTAATGAGTTGAAAGGGGAGATCGCAAAACTTAAGGCCAAGTAATCGAGTAATTTTAGTAAAATGATCAACAAAATATTTTTCGCGTTATTTGTAGTCGTCATTAGTTCGGGGATCGTCCTGGCCGCCGCCCTTAAGATCCCGGCCGGACACGTTCTTAAACTCGGCGGCTCCACGCTGGCTGTCCCCGGCGATTGGTCTAACTCGGGGACGTTCACGGCCGGCACCGGCACGATCAAATTGAACGTCCCGGCCGGCTCGGTCCAGACGATCTTCGGCGACAATACTTTTTATAATCTGGAAAGCGCGGCTGCCGGCGGCCAGATCAACTTTGAGGCGGGCAAGACCCAGACGGTCGGCAATAACCTGACGTTCAACGGCGCGGCCGGCAATTTGATCACTTTGAGAAGCACGACCGCCGGCACGCAATGGCAGATCGATCCCCGGGTCGGGCGCAACGTTACCTATGTCGACGCCAAGGACTTGAATAATATCAACGCGACCGTCCTTCAGATACTCAATTCAACCGACAGCGGCAACAATACCAACGTGCAATTTGACACCGCTACCACGACCACTACCACCACCTCGACCACGACCACGACCGTGCCGGTCGAGCAGCCGAGCGTTAGCGTTGTTCCCGGCCCCGAGGGCGCTACGCTCAACGCCAACTTCAATTCGCCGGTTGCCGGCATAGCGATCCTGGTTGTGCACCGGGCCGATGGGGTGGAAGTCGTTGAAAAACAAATTGACGTCACGGAAGGGATGAACGCCCTGAGCGAATTGCTCAAAGACCGGACGACGACCAACAATAAGCCGCTGGCCGGGGGCAATTACACCGTGACGATCGTTTATCCTGCGGTCGGCAAAAAAGTGACATTTAACGTTGCAATCCCAAAACTGTAAATTTATAGCGCTGGTTTTTTTCTTTTTTCTTTTATTCCCCGCTTCGGGCCGGGCCGTGCCTCTTTTGGAGAATGAGACCGGCGTGCGGCCCATTGCGCTGGGCAATGCTTACATGGGCTTAGCGGATGACGGTTCGGGCATTTTTACCAATCCCGCCGGTCTAGCCGCGCTCAATAAAATGAATTTGACCAGTTATTACTACACGGCTCCCGGCGACATTAGTTTTGCCGCGGTCGGCGGGGTTTGGCCTGGTGTGCTGGGCGGGACCGTCGGCATTGGTTATCGCAATCGCTCCCAGGCCAACGTTTTGGTCTCCACCGAAACGGTGACGGCCGCCGATCAGGATTTTATTTTCACTTATTTAAAGTGCCTGCGCCCGAATATTTCGGTCAGCGGTGATCTGCGCTATGTCGTGACCGGCTACTCAAAAGACGTTGCCGGCTATGAGTCCCTGTACGGCGGGGGGCTAGCGCTGGGCGCCGGCTTAAAATATCAGCCCCGGCCGGGGTTGGGCTTGGGCCTCGATGTTAAGAATTTTACCGGCCAGATCAGTTACAAGAACGGCGCGACCGATAATCTCCCCCTGCGGATCGCGGTCGGCGCCTCGCTCAAAGTTTTGGGGGAAAACGGGCTCAGGCAGTATCAAAAACATTCTCTTCTGATGAATTTTGACTTGAGCAAAAACTCGGATTTTCAGCAATACCTGCTTCACCTGGGGCTGGAGTGGGAGCCGGTCGAGATACTGGCCGTACGGTTCGGCATTAACCAGACGCCCAACGGCATCAGCCAGACCTATAACGACCTGACTTTTGGCGTCGGTCTTAAATATGCCGGCGTGACCTTTGATTACGCCCAGTACCGCCGCTCGGACCCGACCCAGGCCGTTACCCAATATTTTTCGCTCGGTTACGTCGGCGTGAAGGAGAAAAAGCCGGCGTCGCCGGAAGCGGCGGCCGTGGCGATTGTCACGCCGGAAGCCGCGTCTTTGTCCGAAAGGGCCGGCCTCGCCAAGGTGAAATTGGTCAAGTTCAAGGATGTGCCCAAAAACCACTGGGCCAGAGCAGAGATCGAACAGCTGGCGACGGCGGGGCTTTTGCGCGGCTATCCGAACAGGACTTTCCAGCCCAACAAAAAAGTGACGCGCCGCGAGTTCGAGACCATGGTTTCGTCGGCCAGGCAACTGCCGCCAACGCTCGTGCCCGAACCGGATAAACTGGTGTCGAGGCGAGAAGCTTTCAGGAGGCTCGACTTGACCGGCCAGCTCGACCGGCCGAACGACCCGCTGACCCGGGCCGAAGCCGCCATTTTCTTTTCGAAAACCTCATTCGGCGAAGCGGCGATCAAACGCCTGCCGCCGCTCGAACCATGATATAATTATTATATGACCGTTACAGTAATAGTCGGCACGCAATGGGGCGACGAAGGTAAGGGTAAGATCACCGATCTTCTGGCCAAGGATATGGACATGGTGGTCCGCTACCAAGGCGGCAACAATGCCGGCCACACCGTTGTTATTAAAGACAAGACCTTCAAACTGCATTTGATCCCCTCGGGCATCTTTTATCCCAGCGTCGTTTGTGTGATCGGCAACGGTGTGGTGCTCGACCTGGCCGGACTGTTGGGCGAGATCAAGTCGCTGCGTGAAGCGGGTTTCCCGGTCAACAACCTCAAGGTCTCTTCCCAGGCGCACGTGATCTTTCCTTATCACCGCGATCTCGACGCCGCGCAGGAGCAGCAGCACGAGGCCGGCCGCATCGGCACCACCAACCGCGGCATCGGTCCCTGTTATGTCGATAAGTTCAATCGCCGGGGCATCCGCGTGGGCGATTTTTTTCACCCTGATATCTTTACGCAAAAACTTGACTGGAACTTAAAAGAAAAGTCGTTCCTGCTGAACAATTTTTATAAGTTCAACGTCAATTACGATCTTGAGGCGATTAAAAAAGAATATCTGGGCTTTTTTGAACTGCTGAAAGCTTACGTGGTCGAGGAGTCGTCCAGCCTCGTAAATTCCGCGATCTCCGGCAACAAACGCATCTTGATGGAAGGGGCCCAGGGGACGATGCTTGATGTCGATCACGGCACTTATCCTTACGTCACCTCGTCCAATCCGATCGCCGGCGGCGCTTGCATCGGGGCCGGTTTCGGCCCGCAGGAGATCGATGAGGTGATCGGCGTGGTCAAGGCCTACGTCACGCGCGTTGGGGGCGGACCGTTCCCGACCGAGATTGTCGGCGGCATCGGCGACCAGCTGCGCGAGCGGGGCGGGGAATACGGGACGACCACCGGCCGGCCGCGGCGCTGCGGCTGGTTTGACGGAGTGGTTATGCGTCACGCTTCCAAGGTCAACGGCTTGACCCAGCTGGCCATTACCAAGCTCGATGTGCTAGATTCTTTTGAGACGATCAAGGTCTGCGTCGCCTACGAGCGCAAGGGTAAAGTCGTCAAAGATTTTCCGACCGATATCGTCCGGTTGGGGACCTGCCAGCCGGTCTATGAGGAACTGCCGGGCTGGAAAGAGGACCTGACGAAATTGACCGATTACCGGCAGTTGCCCGCCAACGCGAAAAAGTATCTTGATAAACTGGCCGAGCTGTCCGAAGCGAAGGTCTCTTTGATCTCAGTGGGTGCGGAGCGGGGCCAGATCATCAAGGTTTAGCCGGCTGGTCCGCGTTTTTGTTTACTGCTTCATCGTCTTTTATTTTTTCCACCAACTGAACGAAAGATTTAACTTGAAGCGCGAACTGATATTGTTCGGGCGCCGTGGTCATGGCCGTGTGTTCCCGTTCAACTTCGGCGAGATAACTTTTCCAGTAGCTCATTTCCTCGTCAATCGTCTTTAACGCTTCCGTGTTGTCTTTGGTCGCCAGGCCGGCGATCGTTAAAGTGGCAAAAAATCTGACCACCTGATTTTCTTTTTTTGCCGGCATTAATTCCGGCGGGCAGTGGGCTGGAATGGCGCCGAGGGCCGCCCGGCTCTGCTTCAACTTGGCCAATACATCGGGGATATAAGCCGGTTCCTGAAGATCTTTGAAACTTTCCAGCAGCAGCAGCGTTTCTTTGGCCGATGAGGCGGGGTCGGCCAGCTTATTGGTCAGGAAACCGGACAGGCGCATGGCCATGCGAGCGGCGGCCGCGTCTTTCCGGCCGGCCAGCGACTGGGACAGCGCCAGGGCGGCGTAAAATCGGGCGTCCTCCGTAGTGGTCTTATATTTTTCGTCAGCCAGTACTTTGTAAAAAACATTCTCAAATTCAGCGGGGTGATTTCTTAAACCGGCGAGCGCCTCGACCTCGGCGGCGCAGTAACCGGTCGTTTTGATCGTGCGCTCCAGATATTCAATAATGCTCCGCTCTTTTGTTTCGGCCAGAAAGTCAAGCGCGACCGATCTCAATTCCCGCTGGTTCAATAATCCTTTGAACGCCTCGACGACCGCCTGGTGGGTTTCTGGCGCAAGAAAACCGGCAGCGATCTGCTCTTTAAAAAAAGGCGAGATGAGCGAAAGGGTGTCAGGGTAAGGAAATCTCTTTAACTGTTCGAGGAGCAGCGGTATATCGGACTGGGCAACCACCCGCTTGAAGGCCGCGGCGATCGTTGGTTTATCGATAGGATGCTTGGGATGATAGAGCAAGGTCAGGAGGAGCGGGATGAGTTTTTGGCCGTCATGTTTTTCGGCCAGAGCGCCGATCAAAAGACCGATATTCTCTTTTATTTCCGGTTTCATTCCGGCGGCCGTGGTCGGCACGCTTATCTGGGTATAACTGCATTTAGACACGACCGCCCAGTTGGGCAAGCCCGGCCCGAACGGAGGATTATTCGGATTGATCGGCGCCATCATTCCCCCGAACGGCGAACAACCTCTCTCCGCAATGCCCAGCGCCATCTGTCGTTCGGTGACATTAGGATAGATGAGGCGGTCATCCGGCTCATCAAATATTTTTAGATCTTCCTGGAGATAATTATCGCGGTAGACGCCCGGTTCACCCAATTTAAGCAGGGCCACGGCGCTTATTCGCGAGGGAGTTTGCGAAAACTGCGCCTGGAGCGCGGGGATTGCCGAAGCGTTGCCGATCTCGGCCACGGCCAGGGCGAATAGCCAGCCGATGTTCGGATCGCTCAAACCTTTATTTAAAAGAGGGCCGGCTTCTTTTATTTTAAATTTAACAAACAGATCGATAAAACTGCCGATAACATGAGCGAGGACTTCTTTTTTGTTTTGGTTTTTCTCCTGGTTGTAACGGTCAAATTCATTTTTATAGGCCCGCAGGACCAGCTCGATCTTTTCGGGATATTTGAGTATGGGCCGGGCTTGACATAATCGCTTTAACTGCTGGACGGCTTCGAACCGGTCATCCGGATCGGCGGCCTGCAGCTTGGCCCAGAGCTCATTTTCATTGGGAATGTTTGCGGCGGTCCGGGGAGCGGGATTCGCTCTGCTAGTATTGATGTTAGAACTCGCTTCCGGTCCAGCCATTTGGTTCTCCTATGTTAATTATCGAACTCTTGACGTATATTTATCGTCAAAAAACAGCTTAAATTTCATTAAAAAGCGGGGGGATCTGGGATATATAGGTAGATCGTGTGCAGGACCGGAGCGCTGATTAAACCCTGCAGCTATTCTTCCGACAAAGTGTTGTAAAATTTCATCCGGATGGAAATCATCACAGGGTAATTCCTCTGGCGTCAGGTCCAGCAGCTGTAGCTCCTGGGCAGTAATATGCTTCGGATCGATCTTGCACCAGTAA